>LFRM01168783.1_pt1 | contig 12896 bp, 10 predicted proteins | sample 618341 | NCBI WGS metagenome assembly LFRM01 (sample SAMN03654438, study PRJNA283298) | anaerobic digester metagenome | isolation source: pool of bioreactors CSTR01a, CSTR02a, and CSTR03a thermophilic anaerobic... | place: Denmark: Kgs. Lyngby | collected 2014-05-21
TTGTCTTCACCGCACACTGCAGTCGTTTCCGTTGGCAGCAATCCTTTCGGGCATCCACATGCAGAAACCCTTTATCTGCTTGCAAAACATAATATCCGTGTTTACCGCACCGACCTGCACGGGGCCGTGACCATAACAACGGACGGTTCTTTCTGGCGGGCGGCGCATTTTGCCGGGGCATCCTCGCAGGCCGGCCTTTTTCTTTCATATAAACCCCTTGTTTGGTTATAATAGCAAAAGTGCTAAGAGTTTCAGACACGATACAGGGGGGATTTGCTTTGAGAGTTTTAATGTTTTCCTGGGAGTACCCGCCGCGGATTATCGGGGGACTGGCCCGTCATGTCCATGAGTTAAGCGTAGCCCTGCGGGCAAAAGGTGTGCAGGTAGACGTGGTGACCGTTTCTGAAGACCCCAGGACTCCCGCAGAGGAAGTACTGCAGGAGGTCCGTGTCTGGCGGGCCAGACCCTACCATCTTGCGCCCCGGGATTTCATATCCGGTATTTTGCAGCTGAATCTTGCCATGCTGGAGAAAGCCCTCCACCTTTTTTTGCGGGGAGAACAGTATGACCTCCTCCATGCCCATGACTGGCTGACTGCCTTTGCGGCAAGGGCGGTCAAGCATGCAGCAAGACGGCCGCTTGTAGCAACAATACATGCTACGGAATTCGGGCGCAACCGCGGCCTGCATACAGATGAGCAGCGTTACATCAGTGATGTGGAATGGTGGCTGACTTATGAAGCCTGGAAAGTAATTTGCTGCAGCCCATACATGTGTGGTGAGCTGCAGCATGTGTTTCATTTGCCTGCCGATAAAATTGCCGTCATCCCCAACGGTGTGGACCCGCGGCAGTTTAGCACATCCGGGCGACCCGACCCCGCCCTGCGCCGGCGTTATGCCGCCGATGATGAAAAAATAGTCTTTTTTATCGGCCGCCTGGTGCAGGAAAAAGGCGTCCATATATTGCTGGAGGCAGTTCCCCGGATTTTGGCGGCAGCGCCAAAAACAAAATTTATCATAGCCGGCAAAGGGCCGGCCCTGGACGGATTGCGCAGTCTGGCAAGGGAACTGGGTGTGGAAAGACACTGCTATTTTACCGGCTTTATAGACGACATTACCAGGAATTTTCTCTACCAATTTGCTTCCGCCGCCGTTTTCCCCAGTCTCTATGAGCCTTTTGGGATTGTGGCTCTGGAAGCAATGGCAGCCGGCGTTCCGGTGGTGGTTGCCGATGTGGGCGGCTTCTCAAGCATTGTTGAACATGGTGTTACCGGTCTGAAATGCTACCCCGGCGATGCCGCTTCCCTTGCCATGCAGGTTGCCACCCTGCTTAATAGCGGTGCTTATGCCCGGAAACTGGCCAAAAATGCGGCGAGGACGGTTAAAAAAGAATATGCCTGGCAGGAAATAGCCAAGCAGACGCGGAACATTTACCAGCAAGTCCTTGATCAGTTTAAGAGAAGCAGCTGGGCTCCAATGGAAAGGAAAGATGCCGCATTCCCTTATTATTATGCGGCAGCACCGGATTATCAAGAGTACTGGCAGGAGGGAAAATCATGAAAGCAATCATCATGGCCGGTGGGGAAGGGTCCCGCTTGCGGCCTTTAACATGTGATCGCCCCAAACCAATGGTTCCGCTGATGAACCGGCCAACGATGGAATATATTGTAGCCCTGCTCCGGCGGTACGGTTTGCGGGATATCGGTGTTACGCTGCAGTATATGCCGGAAAAAATAGAGGATTATTTTGGCGACGGAAAAGAATTTGCCGTCAGTATGCGGTATTTTATTGAGGATACACCGCTGGGCACGGCCGGCAGTGTAAAAAATGCGGCAGATTTTATAAACAATGAAAATTTTTTAGTTATCAGCGGAGACGCCCTGACAGATTTTGATTTGCAAAAAGCCATTGATTTTCACCGTCAAAAGGGGGGAATTGGCACCCTTGTCCTGACTTCGGTGGCGGCACCCCTTGAATACGGAGTGGTGATTGCCGCTCCCGACGGCAGAATAAAACAATTTTTGGAAAAACCGGGCTGGGGCGAGGTTTTCAGTGATACGGTAAACACCGGCATTTATATCCTGGAGCCGGAAGCATTACAGTTTATTCCCGAAAATACAAAATTTGATTTCGCCAAGGACCTGTTTCCTTTGTTAATGAAAAAGGGTTATCCCCTGTACGGTTATGTGGCGGAAGGCTACTGGTGCGATATCGGCAATATCAGCCAGTATTATGAAGCCCATCTGGATATTATGCGGGGAAAAGTAAAGCTTGAACTGCCTTTGCCCGAGCTTTCCCCCGGGGTTTATGCAGCCCGGGATGCAGTTATTGAGGAAGGAGCACAAATTACCGGACCGGTTTTTATCGACAGCGGTACACGCATCCGCAAGAACGCCCGGGTGGGGGACCATACCGTTATCGGGCCCCATTCCCTGATTGACTCCGGAGCTTCCGTGAAGCGCAGCCTGTGCTGGGGCAACAACTACCTGGGAGCAAATACGGAGCTGCGGGGGGCCGTTCTCTGCAGCGGCGTGCAGGTTATGTCCCGCTCCGCCCTTTATGAAGGCGTGGTTGTCGGCGACTGCACCGTTGTTGAGGAAAACTGCACCGTTAAGCCGGAGGTAAAAATCTGGCCCCATAAGCGCATTGGCAGCGGAAGCATTGTCAGTGAAAATGTTATCTGGAGTACAAAGGCGGTCAGAAATCTTTTCGGCCGGGACGGAATAAGCGGCGTAGTCAACCTGGATATTACACCGGAAATGGTGACAAAACTGGCGGCAGCCTACGGGACTTCCGTGGGCGAAGGAGGCCGGGTGACCTTAAGCTGTGATGACCGGAAAGCGTCACGCATGCTGAAGGAGGCTGCCCGGGCGGGACTCTTGTCGGTGGGAATAAATGTTCTTGATCTTGGTATTTCCGTTACCCCGGTTACCCGTTTCGCAGTCGGGCGACTTGACGTCCGGGGCGGTATGCATATCCAGCTTTCGCCGGCGGACAGCGGGTTTATCCAGATCAAGTTTTTTGATGAAAAGGGGTTGAGCCTGACGAGGGACCGGGAACGCAGCATCGAACAAGTTTACTACCGGGAAGAATACAAGCGTCCTGCGGGGATAAATATCGGTGAGACCACGATTTCTGACGGTTTCGCCGCCGTTTACCGGGATGCTTTGCTTAAGCGGATGGATACAAAGGCTTTTCAGGCACGAAAATTCAGGATACTGCTTGCTTACCCGTCAAACTGGCTCTATAATTTCCTGGTTCCGCTGTTGCAAGAGCTGTACTGTGAAGTGATAACCGTCACCTCTGCCGGCCGGGAACCCCAGGTACTGCCCGGCCTGCAGGAGAAAGCCGAAGTTATCGGCAGTAAAGTGAGGGAAACCGGAGCGGACCTGGGGGCGGCAATGGATGCCAATGCGGAAAATCTCATTCTTTTTGACAGGCAGGGCAGGATGATTGCCGAAGAAATGCTTTTGGCCCTTACTTCCGCGGTTATTTTCCGCACGGAAAAGGGCGCTACGGTGGCCGTGCCGGTAACGGCTCCCAGTGTTATCGAAAAGCTGGCCGCCAGGTACAAAGGGAAGGTGCAGCGGACAAAAACATCACCGCGGGCGCTGATGGAAGCCCTGTCCCGGTCGCGGGAAGGAAGGGATGACCCGTTTATTTTTTCCTTTGATGCAGTTTCTTCCCTCTTGAATATCCTTGATTTTCTGGCTGTTTCCGCAGCCGACTTAAGGGAGCTTGTAGACAGCATACCCCCCTTTTACCTGCATAAATGCGAGGTTGACTGTTCCTGGGGGGACAAGGGTGCCGTTATGCGGCGCCTGATCGAGGAGACATGCGACTGTGATGTTGAACTGCTTGACGGGATAAAAGTCAGGCACGAGCAGGGCTGGGCATTGGTCCTTCCCGATTCGGAAAGGCCGGTTTACCGCATTTACGGCGAGGGTTACAACGCCGAGGCGGCCGAGGAACTGACCAATATGTATACGGAAAAAATAAAACAATACCAGAGAGAACTAAAAAAAGGATCGGGCTGAGCAGGCCCGATCCTTTTGCTTAAAGGGCTGCCTTTATTTTAATTATTTTTTCTCTTGGGGCAAAAACGCGGTAGTCAAGCTGCGGGAAGATGTTGTCTTTTTCCTGTAGTTTTTTCAGCCATTCGGCATCAATCCGGTTGCTGTAGACCTGTTCCAGCAGCCGGTTAAAACGGACAAGATGGTCGTGAACTCTTTCCCCGGCATAGCGGGACATGGTGCCGGTGGTAATGATGAAAGGCCAGTCGCTTGCCTGGGCCAAAAGCAGCTCCCGGGCCAGCTGGTTAAGGGCTTGCTGCTGCAGCCCCCGGGCGGCGGGGAAATCATCGGCTGCCCGTATCATCCGTTCGGCTGCCATATGCAGGTGGGGATATATCCAGTGGGTTTTTCCGTTCAGCCAGACTTCATGGTAGCCGCCGTTGCCCCAGCTGGAAGAGGAAGGCTCGGCCACCTGCAGCGGCATTCCCAGCTGCAGGTATTCGGAAGGGGTAGTGACGGCAAAGGTATCCTGATCATAATGGGCCTTGCGGAAAAAGTCCTCCAACCAGGCCGGCCCTTCATACCACCAGTGGCCAAACAGCTCGGCGTCGTAGGGGGCTACCACAATGGGCGGGCGGCCTATTTGGTCTCTTGCATATTCAATCTGGCGCTCCCGGTTAAACATGAAATTGCCGGCATGTTCAGCCAGTTTTTTTTGCGCTTTTTCCGGGCAGTAGGGCTCCTTGTGATCTGTTTTGCCGGTAATCCGGTAGTACTTAAAGCCGGTATGCACCCTGATACCGTCCGGGTGGATATAAGGGCCGATATATTCCAGAGGGAGGTCAAACCCGATATCCCGGTAAAAATCACGATAGAAATAGTCGCCGGGATAGCCTTCCGTTTTACTCCAGACCTGCTTGCCCGTTTCTTCATCGCGCCCGAAAGCGGCTACGCCTGCGGGGGTGAGCAGGGGAGAGAAAGTCCCATAAGCCGGGCGCGGCTTGGCAAAAAGAAGCCCGTGGGTATCGAGGAAAAAGTAATTAATGCCCAGTTCGGCCAGCATTTCATCAATTCCGTAATCATAGGCGCATTCCGGCAGCCAGATGCCCCGGGGCGGTTTGCCGAAAATACGGGTGTGTTCCTCAACGGCAATGCAGAGCTGGGCATAAACCGCTTCCGGCTGTGTGTTTAAAAGGGGCAGGTAGCCGTGGGTAGCCGCGCTGGTGATTAACTCGACATGGCCGCTTCCGGCAAGCTCGCGCAGCACTCCTGCCAGGTTACAGTGGTAAAGATCAAAATATTCATGATATGCCTGCTGGAAGCGCTGCCTGTAAAGACGCGCCAGGGGAGAAAAAACGGGATCTTTTGCCGTCCGGACCACTTCCTTGTCTGCCAAATCCAGCAGGCGGGCAAGCCAGTCCCGGTATTTTTCCTGCAGGTAGCTGTCTTCCCACATGGCGGCAAGTGTGGGGGAGACGGATACAGTTATCCGGAACGGAATTCCGTCACTTTGCAGGCGCCTGAAGACTGCAAGCAGGGGCAGGTAAGTTTCCGTTACAGCCTCAAAATACCATTTTTCCTCCAGCGAATACCTGTATTCGGGATGCCGGACATAAGGGAGGTGTGCATGCAGTACTAAAGCCAAGTAGCCTTTGGTCACGATGATTCTCCTTTTATCTGTGATTCTTGAACAGGGCAGCAAAATTCGGCGGAAGACAGGCCGCCAGGTATCCTGCGGTAATAACGGTGCTGCCAGAAGGCAAAGGGCCGCCACTTTGGATCAATGGCGGCAGCAAGGGAAGCACGCGGTGTCCGGATTGTATTGGATACTAAAAACGGCAGGTAAGTGCCGTCGGCAAGAATGCGTCCCAGTTCTGCCCGGTATGTCCGGTCAGCTTCCACTTTACTAACATACCAATTGCCCGCCTTCTCATCCACTGCCGGCTGCCTGAGAGAACCGGTATCGAGATTGATGATCCTGAGAACAGTCTGTCCCGCTGCCCATAAATCCTGATAACGGTCATGCATATTTTTCCACAGAAGGGGGGTAATTTCCCAGTAGGCAAAGAGCCGGTGCGGGGTCTGCGGCAGCAGAACCAGCCGGTCCAGCCCGTAGACATAAGGCAGTGTCTGGCCGGCATTAAGTTCATGACGGTCAGGTGCTTGCATAACGGCCTCCTTATGGTCTTTTCGCATTTCTGTAACAAAGGATAGTATTGCCCTTGCCCTGCCTTCTTATGTTTGCCCTGCCGCTTTATTTTCGGATTTCTTGTCCCTTCGTATAGAAAAAGGAGAGTGTGGCAAGCTATGCATATACTCCGCAGAAGCAGGGAAAACCCTGGAGGGATGGTATGCGGATCGGCCTTATTTGCCGCAGCGCGGACAATTTTGCAAGCAGGCCCCTTTTACGCCTGGCCGAGGACATTTCCGTGCAAAACGGAGAATGTTTTATTTTTGTCGGGGAGGGGGGCCGGCTCCCTTCCGGAAAGCCACAGCCTTTTTTCTCTTTTCTTACGGCCGTAAACGGCCGCATCCGGCCTGTTAAGGTAGCTGTGCAGAAGCTTCCGGCAGTGCAGGTGTTTACCGTTGCGGCAGAGGATGAGTTTGCTTTTGCCGCTGCTGTTGCTGCCACCTGCCGCAGACTGCTTTTGGCAAAGAAACGGATTGACTGGCTCCACTGCTTTGCCGCCGGTGATGTCACAGCTGCTGTGCTGTGCCGGAAGTATCTGCGCATTCCTTTTGTTTTTTCAGTAAACAGTGTTACAGGCTGCAGGCAGCCGAAAAAGGATCTTGCCTCCCTGGGAATAAGCTTTAATCACAGCCTGACCTTTGGCGAGTATGTTTTCCTTGAACAGCTGGGGGCGTCCGGGGCGGAGTATGTTTGCGACGAAACGGGTGATGCCCGCTATTGGCGGCTGTTTTTTGCCGCTTATGGCAGCAAATATGTGGAGGGCAGGCCGTGGGCGGATACCGCCTTCTGGTCGGAGCGTCAAAACAAAACACGCCGGCAGAGAAAAGAAGAACTGCAGGCGTCGCTTGGCACAAATAAACCGGTAGTGGTTGCCTGTCAAAGGGTGCCCCCGCCGGAACTTGCAGAGCTGCACAAAGACTGTTGTTTCCTTAAGGATGACGGCTCGCCGCAAAAGCGCCGCGCTGTTTACCAGGCGGCGGATTTTTACCTGGCCGGGGAAGAAGAAAGCCCCTGGCGGCTGCCCGGAATCATGGCGGCGGGCTGTATCCCGCTTGCGGCGGCAAAAAGCCCGGCAGGACGCTTCCTGCAAAGGCTGTCAGGCGGCGGTATTGCCTGTTTCTTTGCGGAAGAAAACCTTTATGATGCACTTTTACAGGCCAAAAAAGAATTGCTGACGCGGCCGGAAAAAGCGGCTGTCAGACGGCAGCGGGCAGTTATGCTCGTACAAAAGGAGTGCAGTCCGGCGGCGGCGGCAGAATGCTACAGCCTTATATATCAGGGTTTTGCCCCGGTGCGGCTGCCCTTTGTCACGGACAGTCAAACACCGGATTAATGAGCGGAAATCCGGCAAAAAGAGAAGCCGGGGTGCAGGCAAGGGGGTTTTAATTCTATGGCGCAAAATACAATCCATTTTATTCTGGCACTGCACAACCACCAGCCGGAAGGCAATTTTGACGATGTATTTCGGAAAACCTTTCAGACGGCTTATGAGCCTTTCATCGGTGTGCTGGAAGACTTCCCGGAAATAAAAGTTGTCCAGCATTATTCAGGGACGCTGCTGCGCTGGCTGCAGGAAAACAAACCTTCATTTCTTGCCCGTTTAAGGGAACTGACTTCATCCGGCCGGCTGGAACTTCTGGGCGGCGCCTTCTACGAACCGATTCTGGTCATGATTCCAGATGAGGACAAAATAGGCCAAATTAAAAAAATGAGCCGCTTCCTGCAGGAAAACTTTCATGTGCAGGCAAAGGGAGCCTGGCTGGCTGAACGCGTCTGGGAACCCCACCTTGCCCGGCCCCTGGCGGAAGCGGGCATCAGCTACACCGTTCTGGACGACAGCCATTTCCGCAAGGCCGGCTTCACAGAGGAACAGTTGCTCCATTATTACCTGACGGAAGAAGAAGGCAGAAGACTTTTTATTTTCCCCATCAGCGAAAAGCTGCGCTACCTGATACCCTTTGCCGAGCCGGAGGAAACGGTGGGTTACCTTGCCAAGATGGCAAATGAAGAGGGAGACAGGGTTGTTGTTCTGGCCGATGACGGGGAAAAATTCGGTTCCTGGCCGGGAACGGCTAAGCATGTTTACGAAAAGAAATGGCTGCGGCGTTTTTTCAAGCTGCTTTCTGAAAACAGCTCCTGGCTGAAAACAGTTACCTTTTCCGAGTTTTTGGCCGGCTTTGCGCCGGCCGGCCGTGTTTACCTACCTGCCTGCTCCTACCGGGAAATGATGGAATGGTCCGGCGGTTTTTGGCGCAATTATTTTGTCCGCTACCCGGAAAGCAATCACCTGCATAAAAAAATGCTTTATGTGAGGGAGAAAGTGCGGCGGATGGCTGACGGGCCGCAAAAAAAGGAAGCCCGGGAATATTTATGGGCCGGGCAGTGCAACTGTGCTTACTGGCACGGAATTTTCGGCGGCCTGTATTTGAACTTTTTGCGCTCCGCCCTCTACAGCCGCCTGATAGCCGCCGAAGACCTGGCCGACCGTGCCTTGCACAAGGAAGATGAGTGGCTGGAAATGAAACATTTTGATTTTGATTATGACGGGAAAAAGGAGATAGTTGTCAGCAGCCCCGGGATAAGCTTCATGCTGGCTCCGGAACAGGGAGGGGCCCTGCTTGAGCTGGACTTTAAGCCGCGCCGCTTTAACCTGCTGGATGTGCTTACCCGCCAAAAGGAAGCCTATCACTGCGACCTTTTCGAGCAGGCGGAAGGCTTGTGCGCGGATGAAGAGGCCCAGTCAATTCACCATATTAAACGGGTCAAAGAGACGGGGCTGGAGCAGCTTCTCTCTTATGACAGCTACCGCCGCGCCTCCCTGCTTGACCATTTTTTCCCCCGCGGCAAGAGTTTGCGGAATTTCAACTGTGAAAAGCATGATACCGGCGGGTTTGTGACAGCCCCCTACCGGCTGCTACAGGCAAAGGCGGAAGACAGCGCCGTCGTTGTCATGGCCCGGGAAGGCAGTATACAGCTTAACGGCAAAAAAAGGCTTGTACTTTTGAAAAAAACAGTTTCGCATCAGCCAAAGAAAAATGAGCTTGCCTGCGACTACCAGCTGCTTTCCCGGGAGAAGGAAGCCTTTGACCTTTTGTTTGCCGTGGAGTTTAACATTAATTTTTTAGCCGGTCATTCTCCCGGACGCTATTATACTGCCGGCGGCGGTGGCCTGCGGGACCGCAGCCTTTCTTCCCAGGGCTGCCTGAAAGGCCTGGGGCAGTTTGGCATGGTCGATGAATGGCAGGGGCTCTCCTGCAATTTCCGCTTTGACCGCCCGACAACTGTCTGGCGCATGCCCCTGCAATCCGTTTCCCGCTCGGAGGAGGGCATGGAGCGGAACTACCAGGGTTCCACACTGCTTTTTGCCTGGGATGTCCGGCTGCTGCCCAATACCCCTTGGGCGGTAACTTTCACGCAGTCCATTACAGAACTGGTCCGGGAGGGATAAAAATGAAGCCTCTTTATATCGCCTTTGTCTGGAACCAGCACCAGCCCTACTATTGCGACAGGACAAAAAAAGAATACATAATGCCCTGGGTCCGCTTGCATGCCGCCAAGGATTATTACCGGATGGCGGCGCTGCTTGAGGATTATCCCCGGATAAGACAAACCTTTAACCTGACGCCTTCGCTTTTGACGCAGCTGGAGGATTACCTGCAGGGTGCAGAAGATTATTACCTGCGGGCGGCCAAGCCGGTAAAGGACCTGACCGAAGGGGAAAAGCATTTTTTGCTGCAGCATTATTTTGACATTCATTGGGAGCGGGTAATAGCCCTCTGGCCGCGCTACCGGCAGCTTCTGGATAAGCAGGGGCGCCGCCGGGAGCCCGAGACGGCTGCGGAAGCGCTGGCGCTTTTTACCGGGCAGGATTATCTTGATTTGCAGGTCTGGTTTAATTTAACCTGGATAGACCCGCAGGTGCGCGCAGAGGATGAAGAACTCAGCCGCCTGCAGTCAAAGGGGGAAAATTTTACTGAAGAGGACAAAAGGCTTGTGTTGGCAAAACAGCGGGAGATTATGACAAAGGTGATCCCCGTTCACAGGGAACTGGCCGCCAGGGGCCAGATTGAGATTATAACAACACCCTTTTACCATCCCATAATGCCGCTTATCATAGACAGCCGCAGCGCTTTGCGCGCCTCCCCGGGCCTGGCGCTACCTGAGAGCTATTCCTACCCGGAAGATGCGGCAAAACAGGTTGTCATGGCAGCCGCCCAGTACCGCCGGTATTTCGGGCACAATCCCCGGGGCATCTGGCCGCCTGAACAGGCCGTCAGCCCTGAAACCCTTGCCCTTTTTTCCGAACACGGCTTTGCCTGGACAATATCGGATGAGGATATTCTCGCCAGATCCTTGAATATAGAGTTTTACCGGGATTATAGCGGCCATGTTTTAAACGGGAGTGAATTATACCGCCCCTACCTGTTCGGGGAGCCCGGTGCGGAAATCGCCATAATATTCCGGGACCACCATTTGTCCGACCGCATTGGTTTTGTTTATCACCAGATGAATATTGACCATGCCGTTGACGACCTGATAAGCCGTTTGCATAAAATCAGGGAGTCGCTGGCCTCCACCGGCGAGCCCCATCTTGTGACGCTGGCTTTGGACGGTGAGAATGCCTGGGAGTGGTATCCCGGTGATAAAAACAAGTTCCTGTCCAAACTGTACAGCCGCCTGTCGGCAGATGAGGAATTGCAGACCGTGACTGTTTCCGAGTTCCTGTCCGCCCACCCGCCGCGGCGCCGTCTTGAAAAGCTGCATACCGGCTCCTGGGTGGCGCACAGCCTGACCCGCTGGATCGGTAGCGCCGGCAAAAACAGGCTCTGGGGTCTGCTGCTTAATGCCCGCCGTGAACTGGATAGGGCAAGGGGCAGGGTGCCTTTGGAGCAGTGGCAGAAAGCATGGGAAAACCTGCTGATTGCCGAAGGCAGCGACTATACCTGGTGGGTTGACAGCATGCCTTACTACCTGGCGGCGCCCTTTGAAGCCCTTTTCCGCAAGCACCTAATAAATGTTTACCTGGAGTGCCAGAGCCCCGTGCCGCCTGACCTGTACGAGCCCGTTATTCAACCGGGGCACGGGGAAGCGGCCTGGACAGAAGACCCGCTTGCAGGCCCGACGGCCATGGTACAGGGAAATTACGGCAGGGAAGGTTGAAGGGGAAGGAAATAAGCCTCTTTTGTGGAACAATACATACAAAACCTTTTACCGGTGATAAGGATGCGGGAAAGAAGAAACGAGGAAGATTACCGGCGCTTGCAGCATGAACTTCAGGCGGGCAAAGTACGGCCCGTCTATATCTTTTACGGCCGTGAAGAATTTTTGCTGGCAGAAGCCGTGGAGAGCCTGGCAGACGCTTTGCTTCCCCGGGGAATCCGGGATGACGGCTGCATCCGGGTGGGCGGCTCAAGTACAACTGTCCGGGAGATTGTCTCCATGGCAAATACCCCGTCACTTTTCAGTGAAAAACGTTTGCTTATTGTGGACGATGCGCCGTATTTCAGCAAAGAGCGCGACGAGCGGGATACGGATGATCTGGAAAAGCTCGCGGCGGCAGAGCAAAACGGCAGTTCTTGCATTGTTTTTTGCGCCCGCGAAATTCTTCCCGCTTTGAAAGCGGTAAAAAAGCTGCGGGCTAAAGGTGCAGTCTACCGTTTTGATCCCCTGAAAACGGCCGCCCTGAAAAAATGGGTGCAGGAGAGGGCTGCAAAAATGGGCGGAAGATTCGCCCCGGGAGCTTTGGATGTTTTTTTGTCACGCGCCGGCGACGATTTGCGCAATCTTGCCATGGAGCTGGAAAAACTGTTGGTTTATCTCGGGCGGGAAAAGGTGATTGACAAAGGGAGCATCCTGGAAGTAACTGTGCCTTCCCCGCAAGCCAACATTTTTGCCCTGACTGACGCAGCCGTTTACGGGCGGACGGCTGAAGCCCTGCTTTATCTAAAGGATTTGCTGGCGGCAGGCGAACCGCCGCTCAGGATCCTTGCAATGCTTGTCAGGCAGTTTCGCCTTTTAAGCGAGGGGCGCGACCTCCTGTCCTCGGGAGAAAAGAACCTGGCCCGTGCCCTAAAAATTCACCCCTATGCCGCGGAGCAGCTGCTGCTCCAGCTGAAAAAGACCGATCAAGCCCGCCTAAAAAGGGCTGTTGAAATGCTGGTCCAGTGTGAATCGGACATCAAGGGAGGCAGAATAGAACCGGTGCTGGCCCTGGAAACACTGCTTGTCGCCTTGGGCAACTGAACCAAAGCATTGTTCTCCCGGCGGCAGATAAAAAAACACCAATCATAACGATTGGTGTCAGAGTAAAAAGATTCCTTTCTTATTCGCCTTCCGCCTGGGCCAGTGCATCGTTGTAGCGCCTTGCCAGGCGGGATTTTTTACGGGAAGCCGCGTTTTTATGCAAAACGCCTTTGCTGACTGCTTTATCCAGCATTTTGACTGCCAGTCTCAATTTTTCCCCTGCAGATTCCAGGTCTTCCTGGGCCAATGTATCATTAAACCTGCGGACAGCCGTTTTAACCCTGCTCTTAACCTGGCGGTTGCGCAGCGTCCGCTTAGCGGTTATCCGTATGCGCTTTTTTGCTTGCCTGGTATTGGCCATACGTTCACCTCCTTATGGAGCCGGTCACATGAGAGGACAAACCAATTTTACCATGTGTCCTTTTAAAATGCAACAAATTGTGCAGAAGC
>LFRM01014992.1_pt1 | contig 12880 bp, 10 predicted proteins | sample 618341 | NCBI WGS metagenome assembly LFRM01 (sample SAMN03654438, study PRJNA283298) | anaerobic digester metagenome | isolation source: pool of bioreactors CSTR01a, CSTR02a, and CSTR03a thermophilic anaerobic... | place: Denmark: Kgs. Lyngby | collected 2014-05-21
CATCGGTCATCGTTGGGGATACCGCTAATGTACAACTTCTACTGCCTCCCGGCACAGAAAGTCATAGCTATGAACCCACACCGCAAGACATCATTTCAATACAAGACGCCGACTTATTTATTTACGTGGGCGGCGAAAGTGATCATTGGGTCGAGAATATCCTTTCATCAATGGGAAACGATGCTCCCAAGGCTATCCGATTAATGGATTGCGTTGCTGTTGTTAAGGAGGAATACACCTTGGCAATGGAACATGATCACGCTCATAATGAGCATGAAGATCACGACCATGACGAAGATCATACAGCAGAGCTCGATGAACATGTTTGGACATCACCCAAAAACGCCATGTTGATTGCGTCGTCACTTGCAAACACGTTAACCACATTGTCCCCAGCTAATGAAGGCATTTATTCGTCCAATCTTCAAGCCTACTTAACCGAACTTGAGGCACTGGATGCCGCATTTACCGATGTTGTTGCCAATGGGAAGTGCAGCAAAGTCATTTTTGGCGATCGTTTCCCATTGCGCTATTTCGTCGATGCTTATCAGTTACAGTATGACGCAGCATTCCCAGGTTGCAGCGAGGACAGCGAACCCAATATTCGCACCATTATGACTTTGATTGATGAGATAAAGACAGAAGAGATTCCTGTCGTTTTCTATATCGAGTTTTCCAGTCAAAAAACCGCAAACATCATTGCAGAAGAGACGGGCGCAAAAACACTGCTGTTTCACAGCTGTCACAATGTATCGTTTGATGAGATGGAAAACGGTGCATCCTATTTAAGCCTTATGCGCAGCAATGTCGACGCCTTAAAGGAGGCGCTTAACTGATGCCTCTAATCACCTGTGAAAATGCTTCTTTTGCTTATGAAGGGCATATCGTCATCGACAGCCTCAATTTAGAGGTTCAAAGCGGTGAATACCTTTGCATTGTTGGCGAAAATGGTTCTGGAAAATCGACCCTTGTAAAGGGTCTGCTCAACCTCCTTGCGCCTGTTCATGGTAAAGTAGTCTACGGCAATGGGCTGCAACGCAATGAAGTCGGTTACTTGCCTCAAAGAAGCGAAATGCAAAAGGACTTTCCAGCCTCAGTATATGAAGTTGTCACTTCAGGCTGCAGGAGCAAATCTCTTTTTTTAACCAAAGATCAAAAAGCAAAAGCGAATGAAATGATCGACCTGCTAGGCATAACAAAGCTCAAAAGAAGAAGCTTTATAGAGCTTTCTGGCGGGCAACAACAAAGGGCACTGCTTGCAAGAGCTCTTTGCGCCACAAAAACTGCGTTGCTATTGGACGAGCCTGTCGCAGGGCTTGACCCGCTTGTGACCAAGGAAATGTATGACATCATTCAAATGCTCAATCAAAAGCAAGGGCTTACCATCATCATGGTCTCTCATGATATCAATGCTGCCCTGCGTTACGCTGATCGCATATTACATATGACTCATCATAAGACCTTTCTTGGAACTCCTATTGAATATAGGCAGTCTCCATTAGGGATGGCTTTTGCAAATGCAAATGAAGGTGGTGGCAATGATGATTGAGATGCTTGGAACAATGCTTAGCTATCAATTCATGATTCGCGCATTGATTGTTGGAACATTGGTTTCGCTCTGCGCAGCCCTTCTAGGCGTTAGCCTCGTGCTAAAGCGTTACTCTATGATCGGAGATGGACTTAGTCATGTAGGCTTTGGTTCCCTTGCTGTTGCAACCGTGCTTGGCTTTGCACCAATGGCTTTTACAATCCCCGTTGTTGTGCTTACCGCCTTTTTATTGCTTAGGTTAAGCAGCCAGGGAAAGCTCAAGGGAGATGCACTCATTGCTATGATTTCAACGGGCGCGTTAGCTGTTGGTGTCATCGTTCTTTCGCTCGGCAAAGGAATGACCAGCGATGTCAACAACTATCTATTTGGCAGCGTGCTTGCAATGAGCGATAGCGATGTATCGCTTAGTGTTGTACTCACCACCATTGTTCTTATCACATTCATTATTTTCTATCGCAAGATTTTTGCTGTAACTTTCGACGAAATGTTTGCGCGCGCTGTTGGGGAAAAGGTTGAGCTCTATAATATGCTTCTCTCCCTCCTCACCGCGATCACCATCGTTCTTGGCATGAGGGTAATGGGTGCCATGCTTATCTCTAGCCTCATTATATTCCCCGCTGTGACAGCCATGAGGCTATGCAAGAGTTTCCGCAGCGTAACCATCTGTGCTGCTATCATTTCCGTTGTTTGCTACTTCATAGGGCTTTGCTGCTCCTATGTGTTTGCAACACCTACAGGTGCAAGCGTTGTCATAGTGAACATTGTGGCGTTCCTTATCTTCTGGGTGATTCGAAAGATCAAATCATCCGTTCTTTCCTAATGTCAAAGCAAGGGTTCACAACGCAAATATAACAAAGCACAAACCGAATAATTTTTGATACTCTCCGCCATGACACAACAAAACGTCATGGCTTTTTCAATGCCGCCTAATCAATTGTAGGCTTTGCCCAAGGTGTTTTTCCGTCAAGCTCTTCTATGAATTCATGATATTGCTCCTCCGTTGCCCCTAGCTGTCTTAAGCGCAAATCAAGCAGTAAACGGTTCATTTGAGCAACTGTATGCTCAAGTTCATCCACCGATTTATCTATGCTTGCCAATACGATTTGTTTCTTTTTACCCATCATACTCCCCCATCATTTTTCTAACAAAGGATATGATCTGATCAATGCATATATCTACTAATCTTGTTCAAAAAAGAATATACAGACCATAGACTGTTAGTACATCTCGATAAAGGAGTGTACCATTTTGTCTGTTATTGCTATTTATCCACGCAAAAGTAAGTTCACAGGTAAGGGTGAGTCTGTGCAAACACAAATCGATCTTTGCCGTGAATACTGCAACGCTCATTTTGAGAATCCCAGCTATCTAATTTACGACGAAGATGAAGGTTATTCGGGCGGCAATACCAATCGACCTGCTTTTATCAAAATGATGAAGGATGCAAATGACCACAAGTTTGAAATACTATGCTGTTATCGTTTGGATCGCATCAGCAGAAATGTCAGTGATTTTTCTCAAACGCTGGATGAACTGCACACGCTCGGTATTGCTTTCGTATCGCTTAAAGAGCAATTTGACACGTCCTCACCCATGGGCCGTGCAATGATTTATATTGCCTCAGTATTTGCCCAGCTTGAGCGAGATACCATCACTGAACGAATCACCGACAACCTTAAATCCCTTGCCAAAGAAGGTCATTGGCTGGGAGGCACACCCCCAACCGGATACCAAAGCAAAGCTATCTCGTTCAGTCGCAACGGCAAGACAAGAAAATACTATACATTAACAGAATGTGCTAATGAACTGAGCATCATCAAGATACTTTTTTCTCAATACTTGGAGAAAAACTCATACGCAGGCGTAGAGACCTACTGCCTAAAGCATTGTATACAGTCCAGAAACGGTAAGAACTTTTCCCGCGCAACCATCAAAGCAATACTGCAAAACCCTGTCTATTGTATTGCTGACAGCGACGCTTGGACCTATTTCAGCCAAGGCGATTTTAACCTCTGCGCTAAGCAGAGTGACTTTGATTGCGCTCACGGAATACAAGCTTTTAGCCGAACAACCAATCATCGTCCTTCATCTTCATTCAAGCCAACATCCGAATGGATCATTGCAGTGGGCAAGCATCACGGCGCTATCAGCGGTCGAGATTGGGTTCGCGTGCAAAGTATCAGCAAAAAGCAGACCTCTTCTGCTTATCAATTGCCTTTATCCAACGTTACGCTACTGTCAGGAGTGATTAAATGCGGTCAATGCGGAGGCTATATGCGTCCTAAAACTCATTCAAATACACGCCTAGACGGTACGCGCGGCGTTAGCTATCATTGCGTACTAAAGGCCTCTAGCAGAGGGACACGCTGCCAGATGGAAAACATTGATGCAAGGATGGTTGATAGCCTTGTGATGAGCGAATTATCTCTTCTTGCAGATCGTTATCAACGTATATCGAATCAACAACACATTGATTTTTCGTTGATATCGTTACAGCATGATGCCTTGAAATCACAATTAATTGCTGCGAGAAAAGAACTTAGTTCACTTCAAGATAAGCAGAGCAGGTTGATCAGTCATATGTCAGATCAACAGTTATCTGGCGAACTCATTTCAACCATTACAAAAGAACATCAGCGTTTGGAATCGTCGATCAACGACATACGTGCAACAATCGATAGAATCAATACTAGTTTGCAAACACAAGCAAACAGGCTCTCGATTGCAGATTTCCGTGCACAGCTACAATCGCCTTTTTCTGCTCAATTTGATTGTTTGTCATATGCCGACAAGCGCTGGTTTCTTCAAAGCATTATAAAGCGTGTCATATGGGACGGTTCGCACATTCATATTGAACCAGTCCCCAAGATCCATTAAGCACTCACCAAGCAGGACTAACATTCTAGCCATTCTTTCATCCTCAATGTCGCTTCCTTGTAGGGGTTGTCAAAGATGTGCTCTTGTCCATTCCTGATGAATCCATTGTACCATACTGCCTAGAGAGCATGGTCAGTGCAATCTGCGTCGCAGGCACCTATGAAGGCAACAACAAATTCAAGCTCACAGTATGCGTTACCGTCATCTTGAAAGTTCTTGCTCAGGTTGAAGTTCTTATCCCCTCATACGGCTTCTGCCCCATCCCGCCTTGTGAAGAGTTTGCAGAGAATGTATGCGATGAGTTCTTTAGTCTCCCGCTTTTCCCGCATGCATCGTTGTGTAACAATGATGAAGTCTCCATTCAGAATGCATCATGCACTATGAATGGCTGTGGTTGCGGATGCGGATGCCGTCGCTGATAATCATCAAATCCACACGTAACTAAAGCATTGGGGCATGGCTTATCAGCCATGCCCCTTTTCCTATTGCCCAAAACCAATGTACTCTCCACTGATTACCAGAGTGCAGAAAACGGTCATTTCCGATCGTCCACCCGTAGATTCCTGCCTACCATTGCATATAAACGACTACATTTCAAGCTTGATTAATCAAACAGAAAATATTTTTCAGTGAAATTCTTTCACTTTTGAAAATAGGTGGTATACTTAGACAGACACAACATATAGTGCGAATCAACCGATTTTGAAAGGATGACATACCATGGCTTGCACAACTAACGTTACCAATGGAACACTCGAGCAAAACGAAATCAATGCTTATATTGATCGCGCCACAAAAAAATACGGCGTAGAACCGCAACACATCGACATCAATGTATGTGGAGAAGATGTAGAACTTCATTATGATTTTGGTCCGACAGGATTTCAACGCATTCGTAGAATTACTGGCTATCTGGTAGGTACGCTTGAGCGCTTTAACAACGCCAAACGTTCTGAAGAACATGACCGTGTGAAGCATTCCATGTCATAATTTCATCGCGCCACGAAACTTTTTTCAAATCACTTGTTATTTATTTGCAATCTGTGTATAATACCCTAATGACATCGACTGTGAAAGCGATTGTTATGCAGCTTTAGAGAGTAGTCGGGTGGTGCAAGGCTATGTTGCAAACAGTTTATTCCATCACAAGAGTCTAGCAACGATGAGTTGCTCGGGTGCGCCCGATATTGCGCAATCAAGTGAAGGCATTGCCTTAAGCTGGGTGGCACCGCGGAAAACGCTTCTTCCGTCCCTGCAACTGTATTTCAGTTGCTAGGGGCGTTTTATTATTTAGACTTGGGGAGGATGACTACCATGCTTGACATTAAGCGCATCAGACAAAATCCTGAAGAACTTGTAAGCGCACTCAAGGCGCGCAACAAGAATATCTCACTGGACGAGTTTCTTCAGCAAGACGAGCAATATCGTAAACTAATTGCACAGGTAGATGAGAAAAAGGCACTGAGAAATCTGACCAGTAAGAAAATTGGTCAAGCGAAGATGAAAGGCGCTGACGAAAGCGAAACAGCCGCCATCATGGAAGAGATGCGTAAGCTTGGTGACGAAATTACTGCACTTGATGCAGACATCGCCGAGCTCAATGCAGCCATCGACCTATTCGTGATGACGGTTCCAAACTATCCGAGCGCAACCACACATATTGGCGTGGATGAAAGTGAAAACATCGAGCAACGCCGCTGGGGAACGCCTCGTGAATTTGCTTGGGAACCAAAGCCTCACTGGGATATCGGTACTGATCTTGGCATTCTGGATTTTGATACTGCTGCAAAGATCTCCGGCGCTCGCTTTACATTCTATCGCGGACTTGGCGCAAGGCTTGAGCGTGCGATCATTAACTTCTTCTTAAACACCCATGTCGCAAGCGGCTATGACGAGGTGTATCCGCCCTATATGGTTACGCGCGCCACCATGACAGGCACAGGGCAGCTTCCCAAATTCGAAGATGATGCCTACAAGGTTGATAAGGACACATTCCTGATTCCAACCGCTGAAGTACCTGTTACCAATATGTATCGCGAAATGATCCTTGATGGAGCGAAGCTTCCCATCCGCCACTGTGCATATTCCACTTGCTTCCGTGCTGAAGCCGGTAGTGCCGGTCGCGACACCAGAGGACTTATTCGTCAGCATCAATTCAACAAGGTGGAAATGGTTAAAATTTCGAAGCCAGAGCAAAGCTATGAAGAGCTTGAGAGCATGACAGCCTCCGCCGAGCAAGTGTTGCAGCTGCTTGAACTCCCCTATCGTGTGATTTCTCTTTGCACAGGTGATCTAGGCNNTGCCTAGGCTTTAGCGCAGCAAAAACCTATGATGTTGAAGTCTGGATGCCCAGCTATGGCCGCTATGTAGAAATCTCGAGCTGTTCGAACTGCGAGGATTTTCAAGCACGTCGCGCAGGCATTCGTTATCGCGATAATCCCAAGGACAAGCCTCAGTTCGTTCATACGCTCAACGGCAGCGGCGTTGCAGTCGGACGTACAGTTGCAGCTATTTTGGAAAACTATCAAAATGATGATGGTACCGTTACCATTCCCGAGGCACTTGTGCCATACATGGGAACAGATATCATTAAATAACAACTTACTAAAAAGAGCTGGACGATGGCAACGCGCCACTATCCAGCTCTTTTTTTACTCATAAAACTCGTCTAACACTTCATTGGGTTCTTTACCTTCTCGAATAATCGCGAGGAACATTTTACCATAGCGCTCTTGCTTAGCCGTTCCCACACCCGATACATCCAAAAAATCATCCAATGTCGTTGGTTTCTTTCTTACCATATCATGCAATGATGCATCTGAAAATATAGTATAGGCAGGTGCGCGTTTTCTTGCAGCCAGTAAACTCCTGAGCATTTTCAAGTTGTCAAGCAAAGCCATCTCCCATGAAGAGAAATTCAACTTGTCCTTTTTACGCTGGATTTTTCTTTGATGTTTCTCAGCTTCTCGCTCAGCGTCATCGATCGCCCTTAGAATATGATTTTTAGGCGTATATGAAATGCCATTATCAATTTCAAATTCATCGCCATCACAGCGTGAGCAATATCCGCATTGCTCATTCTCATGAAACTCACCAAAGTAATTCAAAATAAAATTCCTTAAGCAGGTTTTATTGTTTGCATAATAAGTAATCTCCTTTAGTCTTTGCATATCCCTGTCATGAATGGCATCTCGCTGGACGGGCGTAAGCTCAGATTCTTCTTTGCTTTTGTCAATCAACCATTTGGCTGTGTAAATATCCTGTCCGCTGTATAAAAGTAGGCATTCAGCTGGTTCACCATCCCGACCAGCTCTGCCAGCCTCCTGATAATAGCTCTCTACATTCATTGGCATATTATAGTGAACAACATACCGTACATTTGACTTATCAATACCCATACCAAATGCATTTGTCGCCACGAGGATACGTGCACGATCAAATTGAAAATCTTCTTGGTTTCTTTGTCTAAGCTCCACAGGCATTCCCGCATGATAACTAAGTGCACTCATTCCTCGCCCATTTAGCTGTGCGGTAACATCTTCAACACATTTTCGTGTCGAGCAATATATAATGCCTGATTCATCTGGATATTTATCGAGAAAGTATTGCAAATAGGTTAATTTGCTTGTAGGCTTTACAACCGAAAAATGAAGATTGGGGCGATTATATCCTGTGCATATTTGATATGGTTCATTAAGATCAAGCATTTTTGCAATGTCGTGCTTGACATGTTTTGTTGCAGTTGCCGTAAATGCTGCAATGGGCGGTCTTTTAGGAAGACTGCTGACAAATGCCGCAATGCGCACATAGCTAGGTCTGAAATCCTGACCCCACTGCGAAACGCAGTGAGCTTCGTCAACAGCAATCAGCGATATATCCGCTTCCTGCGCAAATTTCACAAATCCAATCGCATCCAGACGTTCCGGCGCAACATAGATAATTTTATATGCACCCATTGCTGCGCGCCTGATGGCTTCGCCTTGTTGCCAAACGGTTAAACTACTATTGATATAGGCTGCTGCCACGCCCGATGCCTTAAGGGCCATCACTTGATCTTTCATCAACGATATAAGGGGCGATATGACGATTGTAATTCCTTCCATCATCAGCGCAGGCAACTGATAACAAATCGATTTGCCCGCACCCGTGGGCATTACTGCAAGCACATCACAACCACCGAGTATTTCATCGACGATCACTTCCTGCCCATCCCTAAAGCCTTCGTGACCAAAGACTCTTTTAAGGGTTTTTGACTTATCCAAGGCTTGCGCCCCTTTCATTTGAATCAAATTCATAAAACACATCTATTGTATCACGAAACCAAGGAAAGGTGAACATCGCGGCATAAAGCATATTTCATAGCACTGCATATTGATCTATATCATACTGCCTGCGTACAAAAATTCATATAAAAGGCTTTGCATAGTTGGATGGTTGTGGTATCATCCGCTAGAGAATAAGAATATGGAGTTATCACAATGACAAAAACCATGGACATGACAAAAGGGAATCCCACAAAGCTGATCCTTGCCTTTGCTTTTCCCATGCTCATCAGCACAATTTTCCAACAGCTATATGGCATGATCGATACAGCCATTGTAGGCCGAGGGGTAGGCGTTTCTGCTCTTGCAGCCGTCGGCTCTACAGGCTCTATTACCTTTTTAGTGATAGGCTTTGTCTCCGGTTTAGCTTACGGCTTTGGCATTCTCTTTTCGCAGCGATTTGGTGCATCCGATTACGAATCCCTCAAGCAAACATTTGCTCAAAGCATACTGGTTGGCGCTGCTTTGAGTGCTGTTATTACAGCACTTTCTATTGCAGGAGCAAACGCTCTTCTCAAATGGATGAATACCCCTGATGATATTTTTTCTGATGCCTCCCTTTATCTGATCACAATCTTTGCCGCCATTCCTATTTCCCTATTCTATAACCTGCTCTCAACTGCTCTGCGTTCAGTCGGTGACTCGAAGACACCGCTGGTCGCGATGATTATATCTTCTTTTGTCAATATTACGCTGGATTTTCTTTTTGTGTATGCATTCAAATGGGGCGTGTTCGGCGTTGCTATTGCAACAGTCATCGCGCAGGGGATATCCTGCCTTATCTGTCTAAGAGGTATCGTAAAATGCGATGCCCTCAAGCTCAGACGCGAGCATTTTAGGCGCGATCAACCGCTGGCGATGCAGCTGCTCAGACTTGGTCTTCCGGTTGCCTTTATGAATAGCATTACAGCCATAGGTGTCATGCTATTGCAAAGTGTTGTCAATGGTTTTGGTTCGCTATATGTTGCTGGGTACACAGCCGCCGACAAGCTCATCATCTTCCTTGAGCAACCTGGTAATACGCTCGGGTTAGCGGTTGGCGTTTATGCCGGTCAAAATCTCGGTGCAAATCGTATGGATCGCATTCGCAAAGGCATCAATGCCGCGATTATTATATCGCTTATCCTTAATGCATCCATTGGGTTATTGATGTATGTAGGCCGCGATGCATTGGTGATGATCTTTTTACCAGCTCAGGATGCCACCGCCGTCCTGCCCATATCAGGCATGCTGATGAAAACAATGAGTCTCTTTATGTGTCCGCTGGGTTTGCTCTTCATCTATCGCAATACTCTGCAAGGCATGGGCGATACCAGAATCCCGATGATTTCCGGCATTGTGGAGCTTGTGCTGCGCATGTCTATCGCACTTGTTTTTGCTCCCATCTGGCATTTTGCAGCTGTGTGTGTGGCGGAGGTCTCCGCTTGGGTAGGGGCTGCTATTATGCTAGGCATCGCCTACTACATCAAGTGCCGTAAACTTGAAAATCCACGCTCATTACACCCTACAAACATCACTTAATAAATAGCAAAAGCCCGCAACTTTACTTGAAAGCTGCGGGCTTCTTATTTCTATTTTTAGCTGCCGCTAATGGATAGTTCGCCAACATCCGCGCTGGGGCATCCTATGCCGCCATCGGGGAATGTAAGGTCATCGGCGAACTCCCGAATGCTGCTGAGAAGCTCATAATAGTTACCAGCAACCGTGATTTGCTCAACCGCCTGATCGCGAACGCCATCCTTGATAGTATATCCCTTGGAAAGCAGCGAAAAATCGCCGCTAACAGCGTTTGCGCCAGCATGGAGACCAGACACCTCCGTGATGACAACACCGTCCGAAACGTCCTTTAAAAGCGCATTAAAGCTCTTTGTACCTGCTTTAAAGTAGAAGTTGGAGGGCGAGACGTATACAGATGATGCATAACCTGCCTTTGCTGCATTGCCTGTCGTCTCTACGCCATCCTTGTATGCCGTCTTCAAATTATGCAGGAATGTCTTAAACACACCGTTTTCAATGACTGTATGTGCCTTTGACGGAACGCCTTCAGCATCAAACGGTCTTGCTTCCAGTGCGGTCACAAGCAGCGGATCATCCACAAGCGTTACGCAAGGCGCAGCAATACACTCTCCAAGCTTGCCCTTGAGCAGTGACAATCCTTTTTGTGCCGTTTCAGCCGAGAATATTTTTGCAAATACTTCCAGCAAGCTAGCCATTGTCTCATGATGCATGATGACACGATATTTGCCCGAAGGTAGGCTTTTTGCATGTAAGCCATCAATCGCACGCTGTGCAGCTTCTGATGCCACTGCCTGTGCATTCAGCTGATCAAAATCACGACTGAGTTTACCATAATATCCAACAGAAACGCTATCGCCATCCTTAGCAATCGGTCCTGTTAGAAGCATACACAAACTCTCTGTAAACGAACGATCCATACCATATGTATTCACAATTCGAAGGGTGTGCTTTCCTGTCGTCATCATATTGTAGCCAACATTATCGATCTTTTCGTCATATTCACTTGCGATCTTCTCTGTGTTTAAAAGAAGCTCTAGCTTTTCAGTCGCCGTAACATCATCAAGTCTGGCATTGTACAGATCAAGTGTTGGTACTTCGTCTTTGCCATCATAGAGGAATTCCGTATCTGTATCCTCGCATAGCTCGGCACTTTCCAAAACACCCTTGACTAGCTGATCAATGGCTTCATCATCAAACGCTTCTGTGGAAGCATATCCCATGCGGCCGTTTTTGAGGCCTCTAAAACCAAGTCCGTGTTTTGTATTGCTCTTATACTCAGTAATTTCGCCTTTGTTGCTCCTAGCGCTGAAACTATCCTGCTTGGCAATATATGCTTCGGCAGCTTCAATTCCACTTGCCTTTGCTGCCTGCATTAATTTATCTAAAAAATTTTGCATTTATCTTCCTCCTTACGCGCGTCCGCCAACGGTCATCGATTTAACTCGAATCATCGGTTGACCAACATTGGTAAACACACTGCCACTTTGACTGCCGCAAACGCCCTGTGCCATCTGCATATCCTTGCCAACACGGTCGATTTGCATAATAATATCTGCACCCTTACCAATCAAGCTAGCGCCTCTGACGGGTGTCGTAATTTTTCCGTCTTTGACAAGATAACCCTCGTTAACAGCAAAGTTAAACTCACCGGTTGCAGGGTTTACAGAACCGCCGCCCAGCTTAGCTGCATATAAACCATCGCCCATGGTAGAAATCATCTCTTCGTTGCTGTCATTGCCTGGGGCAATGTAGGTGTTACGCATACGAGAGGTTGGTGCAAATGTATAGTCCTGACGGCGGCCGCTGCCTGTAGGTGCCATGCCCATACGCTTACCATTCAAGTGATCGATCATGTAGTTTTTCAAAATACCGTTCTCAATCAGCACTAGCTTTGTTGTCGGCATGCCTTCGTCATCCACATTCTCACTGCCCCATTCATTGGGGATCGTGCCGTCATCAATCGCCGTCACGCAAGGTGCTGCAATCTGCTGCCCAAGTTTGCCTGCAAACTCGCTGATGTTAAACGCTACGCTCGTAGCTTCAAGGCTATGACCGCATGCCTCATGGAAGATAACGCCGCCAAAGCCATTGTCAATCACAACCGGCATCACGCCAGATGGACAAACAGGTGCGTGCAGCATCTTCACCGCCGCCTCGCCTACTTCCTTGCCGACCTTTGCAGGATCAACACGATCCAGGAAGAGTTCAAAGCCCATCATAGCACCAGGACCTGCGCTAGCTGCTTGGTTTTCCGTTCCGCTTGCCGCAACTGCCTGACATGCCATACGTGAGTATGTGCGTCTATCGGTCACATACAGACCTTCACTATTGCAAATCACAACATCTTGCTCACTATCAGAATAGCTGCAAATCACCTGCGAAATCTCATCGCTGGTCAATCTTGCAGCTGCATTGGCGGCACGCAGAACGTCCGCCTTGCTTCTGGTCTGAGCTTCAGATGGGGTGATCTTGATATGATGAATATTTTTGATATTCGCAACGGCAAACGGACTCGCCGTTACAATGCCTGTTTTCTGTGTCTTCACTGCTAATGCAGCTTGCTTTGCGCAGTTTAGCAAACCTTCACGGCTTGTGTCATTGGTATAAGTATAAA
>LFRM01083194.1_pt1 | contig 12868 bp, 11 predicted proteins | sample 618341 | NCBI WGS metagenome assembly LFRM01 (sample SAMN03654438, study PRJNA283298) | anaerobic digester metagenome | isolation source: pool of bioreactors CSTR01a, CSTR02a, and CSTR03a thermophilic anaerobic... | place: Denmark: Kgs. Lyngby | collected 2014-05-21
AAAGAAGGAAATACATTAATCTTTAATAGTGAAGAATCATTTGAATGCATTCTGGCAAATGGGAAACAATTAAAAGATGGAGCAGTCTTTGAGTAGGAAGAAACAAGTATTTGTGGTATAGTAAATCAGTGAATTATCTGAAAATGGCGATAATGATAAGAACGCTAAGTATGCTTTGTTAGAAATAGATGTTTGCGTTAGTATATTAAAATAAATAAAAATGGGGGAAATATTATGTGTGTTTTGTAATACATAATATAAGTGGATATGAGTTACGGTATTGCATCAACAGATGATATTTTAAATGATTTATGTAGAAATATAAGGCGGTTAAAATTTGAACCGGGCGCCAAAATAAGTGAAAATGAAATGGCAGAATTTTATAATGTCTCTAGATCTTCAATAAGAACTGTTTTTTCTAAATTAGAGCAGATGCTCTTAATTAAGAGGTTTCCTCAAATAGGAACCTATATAAACCCATTTGATGTGGAATATATTGGGAGTGCATTATATGTAAGAGCCCTAATAGAGCTAGATGCTATTGAAAAAATAATAGCATTGGATAAAAAAGAGTATATTATTACAAAGTTAGAAGAAAATATTGCTCTTCAAAATGAATATATAGATACAAAGGACTATGAGATTAATTTTGAACATGAAGATTTTAATTTTCATAAAATAATCCTTGAAAGCGTTAATATGACAGGTCAAATGGAAATAATCAAGAATTCAAATATACATATAGCTAGATGGAGAAATTTTGATATAGTTTATAGAAATAAATTATCAATTATGCTTGATGAACATAAACAAATATTAAAAAGTATTAAGACATCAGACAAGGATTTGGCAGGAAAATATATAAAAAAACATCTTACAATAGATGAATTTTACTTAAAGAAAGCACAAGAAGAGTATCCCACATATTTCAAAAAGATTTTAGTGCGATAAAATAGTACAACTTATCAATAAAGGGTTCAAAACTGCATAGTTTGAACCCTTTATTGTTTTAGAAATAGATAATTATTTATCAAAAGTGGTTTACTTTTTCTAAAAAAAATGTTAAGCTCTAATCAGTTGTTAATTTAATAACGCATAAGCAGTCTTTTTTTTTGGATAAACTTGTATACTAGTTACATGTTACCATAAAAGAGTATTCGAATTATGCTTTTGATAATCTAAAAGAATTTTAAAGTTGAATTACCAAATAAATCATTGTTGACATTGTTGTTGGAGATAGATTGTTGGAAATGTGATTGTATTTTAATTAACGATAAAATGTTTACATTGAAAGGAGTATTATGATTTATACATTAGGCATTGATATAGGATCTACCACATCTAAGTGTGTAATACTATCAAACCGAAAAGATATTATAGCAATGGCTTTACTAAAAGGTGGTGCCGGAACCAAGTCTCCCATTAAAGCTTTTAATTTAGCACTTGAAAGAGCTGAATTATGCTCTGATGATTTATCTTATGTAATATCAACAGGTTATGGAAGAGAAAATTTCAGCGAAAGTTCCGAGCAAATTAGTGAACTTAGTTGTCATGCTAAAGGAGTCTTTTTTTGCGAACCGAACACGAGAACAATCATCGACATCGGAGGTCAGGATGTAAAAGTCATCGCATTAGATGAAAATGGAAAGATGTCTAATTTTCTAATGAATGATAAATGTGCTGCCGGCACTGGGCGTTTTCTTGATGTAATGTCTGGAATTTTAGCAATAGATGTACATGAATTGGAAGAGTATGCGAGAAATTCAAAGAAACCTGTGAGTATATCTAATACTTGTACAGTATTTGCCGAGTCAGAAGTCATATCTCAAATGTCAAAAGGTGTAGAAATTGAAGATTTAGTGGCAGGAATATGTGAATCTGTAGCCCGAAGAGTCGCAGGACTAGCAAAAAGAATAGGTATTAAAGATCGCATATTCATGAGTGGTGGAGTAGCTCAAAATGGTGGAGTTAGACATTCACTGGAAAACATTTTAAATAAAAACATTGCATATAATGACAAAGCTCAATACATGGGAGCTATAGGTGCATCATTATTTGCTTATGATAAATTTTTAGATAATCAAAAAGGAGGAGAATAAAGTGTCAGAAAGAACGACAAGTCCTAAACGAGAGATTGATGTGAATTCAGCTAAGTACAAGCTTAACCAGATTATAGTGAATCACTATAAGGATGCTTATACAGCTAAAGAGAATGGAGAGAAAGTAGGATGGTGTGCCAGTAATTTCCCACAAGAAATCTTTGAAACATTAGGTGTGAAGGTTTGTTACCCGGAAAATCAAGCTGCAGCTATAGCAGCAAGAGGTGCTGGTGAGAAAATGTGTGACATAGCTGAAGAAGATGGATATTCTAATGATATTTGCGCATATGCAAGAATCAGCTTAGCTTACATGAAAATCAAAGATGCTCCCGAACAAAATATGCCGCAACCTGATTTCTTACTATGTTGTAATAATATTTGCAATACGATGATTAAGTGGTATGAAAACATATCTAAAGAATTAAATATTCCACTGATTTTGATTGATATTCCATTTAATCCGGATTATGAAGTTTCAGATGCACAAATTAAGTATGTAAAGAGTCAATTTCTCGATGCTATTTCTCAACTTGAAGAAGTAACTGGAAAAAAATGGGATGAAAAGAGATTTAAAGAGGTTATGGCTATTTCTAATCGGACGTCAAAAGCGTGGCTTGAGGCTACTTCATACACAAAGTATAAGCCATCACCACTTAGTGGGTTTGATCTCCTTAATCACATGGCTGTGGCCGTCTGCGCGAGAGGAACAATTGAAGCTGCTGAAGCCTTTGAGGCATTGATTGAAGAGTATAAGAATGCTGTGGTTGAGGGAACTAGTACGTTTAGAGGTGAAGAAAAACACAGGATCATGTTTGAAGGGATTGCGTGTTGGCCACATCTTAGAACTACATTCAAGGGATTAAAATCAAGGGACATTAATATGGTGGCCACCATATATGCAGATGCATTTGGATTTATTTATGAAGATTTAGATGGTCTTATTGAATCCTATTGTAGTGTGCCTAATGCTATGAATATCGAGAAAGCTAGAGATGTGCGAAAAGGAATAGTTAAGAATACGAACACAGAAGGGATTCTGGTTCATACAAATAGATCTTGTAAGTTATGGAGTGGATTTATGTATGAGATGAGTCGACAAATCGGTGAGCAATGCGATGTGCCAGTTGTCTCATTTGATGGCGATCAAGCTGATCCTAGGAATTTTTCTGAAGCTCAGTATGAAACAAGGGTGCAAGGATTAACTGAAATAATGGAATCTAGAAAAGGAGAACGATGAATATGACTGAATTAGTAAAAATTCTCAAGGAGTTTGAAAGTATAGCTAGCTCTCCAGAAAAACAATTAGATAAATACCTCAAGCAAGGGAAAAAAATTGTAGCTTGTGTTCCAGTATATACACCTGAAGAGGTTATACATGCTATGGGAATAATTCCATTTGGTGCATGGGGCGCGGATACGGAACTAGAGCAGTCAAAAAGCTATTTTCCAGCTTTCATTTGCAGTATAACCCAGTCAATTTTAGAACTTGGCATGAGAGGGAAATATGACGGCGTTAGTGCAATAATAATTCCTTCGCTTTGTGACTCTTTGAAGTGCTTAGGTGAAAATTGGAAATATGGCGTAAAAAGCATTCCATTTATACCTATGACCTATCCTCAAAACAGAAAAAATAAACCAGGTGCAGAATTTACAAAAGCAGGTTATGAAAGAGTAATTTCAGATCTGACTAAAATTACTGGAAATGGGTTTAGCAAGTCAGATTTAGAAAACTCTATCCAAATCTATAATGAGCATAATCAAGTAATGCGAGAAATTAGTAACCTCTTAGTAGATTATTCTTCAATTTCAACAAAAGAGAGAAGTGCAATTTTTAAAAGTGCATATTTCTGCGAAAAAGAAGAACATACAAAGATGGTAAAAGAGTTGATTGAATTGCTAAAACAAAATCCTAAAGAAATCTCTAAAAAAATCAAAATTGTGACCAGTGGAATAGTCTTTGATAATAGAAATTTGCTCGATATATTAGATGCCAACAATATTCAGATTGTTGGGGATGATATAGCACATGAGTCTAGACAATATCGTGTGGATACAAGAACCCAAGGAGATCCTCTTGTTAATTTATCAGAGAAGTTTTCGGATATGGATAATTGTTCAGTATTATTTGATCCTAAAAAAATGAGAGCTTCATTTATAACAGATATGGTTAAAAATAAGAAAGCTGATGGTGTATTAGTAGCCTTGACTAAATTCTGTGATCCTGAAGAATTTGACTATGTCATAATCAAAAAAGAATGCGATAAGCAAAATATTTCTTGCATGCAAATTGAGATTGATAGACAAATGGTTAACTACGAACAAGCTAAAACGCTCATTGAAACATTTAAAGAAAATATATAAAATAAATAATATTTGGAGGTTGAAATGAAACTTATTAATAAAAAAAATATGTCTGTTACTATCGGTGTAGCCTTTGTTTGGTTCACAACTCAGTTCGGTGGGGGGTTTGCATCAGGAGCACAACTATTCCAGTATTTTATCGCATTTGGGATATGGACTTTAATAACACCTATTATGGCCCAAGCTCTTAGCGCAGTTTACCAGTGGTATGCACTACGATATGCTCACAACAATAAAGTATATGATTACAGAAGTTTTAATGAAAGCTTCTATGGTAAATTTTCACCGATATTTTCTAACTTATATGAAGTAGTATACTTGATGCTCCTATGCCTTGCGCCTTCAGTGGCATTTGCAACAGGTGGAGCAACCCTCTCAGCACTTCTTGGGATACCATACATTATATCTACATTCATTATTGGAATTTTTATATTTTTGATTGCTATATATGGAACTAATATTGTTCGTAAAGCTGCTGCAACAATTTCTGTAGTTATTATCGTAGGGTTACTTTTTGTGTACATTCCTAATATTATTGCTCAATGGGGAACAATAATGGCTACTATTAAAACATTAAGTATAGAGAGTGCGCCAGCAGGACCTGCTATATGGAAGTCATTCTTATATTTTGCTTTCCAATTAGCCTCCATAGGTTTACTTGTTCAACATGCAGAACCTTTTGAGACAGAGAAAGATGCAAAAACAAGCATGATTTACGGCTTTTTCATAAATTCTGGTATCATTTTCATCTCAACTCTAGGAATGTTAGCTATAGCAACAAATCCCGAAACGGCAACAGCGAGTATACCAATTTTAATTTTGATTAAAAATGGTGTTGGAAGTACATTTATGACACCAATCATTTCAATGCTAATTGTTCTCGGATCGGTTTCGACAGCGGTAAATATGATTGCTGGAGTGGTTAATAGAGTAACTACACAATTTGATAAGAAGGCACCTAAAGTAGTGGGTGCTAAGCAAAGCCCTACAAAACTAGCTATTATCACAACGTTATTTTTTGTGGTTCTAGCATTCGGCATAGCTCAGTTTGGGCTGATTCCACTTGTTGTTAAAGGATATGGATATTTAGGGTATGCAACTATAGGTATTGTGATTGTACCATTCACTATACACATGATTTTAAATTTATTTAAGAAAAAATCAGCAGAAAAAGAAGCAGTAATATAAAAATCATTAAATCCAAGAAAGGAGTAGTTATATGAGTTTAACAGATAAAACAATTCCAGAACTTTTGAGACATCAAGTCAATATTAACCCAAATGGAATTGCATTAGAATTTGAAGATAAACTATTTACTTGGAGCGATATTGAAGAATTATCTGAGAAATCATCAATCGGATTACATCGTAGTGGAATTAGAAGTAAAAAACATGTGGGAATACTTAGCATTAACACTCCTAGCTGGATTATTACTTTTTTTGCCATACTGAAATTAGGTGCAGTGCCGGTACTACTTAACAATTGTTACAAAGAGAAAGAATTGGCTTATGTCATTAAAAGTACAGATATAGAATTTCTTTGCTATGGAGATGGGTATAAAGAGAGGGATTATGCTAACATACTATTTAATTCTACTCAGATTGAAATCGATAAAAATAAGTTAATTTCAATTGGTAAAGGAGTGGATGGCCAGTGGCATGGTTTAATAGAGAAACCTAGAGGAATATCGGATGAAGATAAAACACTATTAGAACAATTTAGAGGCAAGGTTGATTCAAAAGATACAGCAGCCATTTTATTTACTTCTGGTACGTCTATGAGACCAAAGGGTGTGGTGCTAACTCATCACAGCTTAGTAAATAATGCCATAGATATTGCTACTTCTATGAAGTGGACAAATAAAGATAAGCTGTGCATAGCTGTTCCGCTTTTTCATTGTTTTGGTGTAACGGCAAGTCTTTTGGCTTCAACTTACACCGGATTATCCATGCACCTATTAAGTTATTACAAAACATTTAGAGTTCTTGAAAAGATAGAAAAGTATAAATGTACGATTTTAAATGGTGTGCCATCTATGTTTTTGGCGATGATTAATAATCCATGCTTTGATAATTTTGATATTTCATCATTAGAGTCTGGTGTTATAGCAGGTTCAAGTATCTCTAGAGTAGAATATAAAAATATTGTAGAAAAAACAAAGATTGGTAAATTACAACCGTCTTATGGTCAAACAGAAACATCACCATGTATTACTATAGCAAAATATAACGATGATTTAGAGATAAAATCAACATCTGCAGGGAAAAAACTAGATACTGTTTCACTCAGGATTATGAAAACCAATGAGAATAAAGAAGTAGGAGTTAATGAGTTAGGGGAGATTCAAACTAAAGGATATCACTTGATGAAAGGTTACTACAATCAAAATGACGAAACACAAGCAGTTTTCACTCAAGATGGTTGGTTGAAAACTGGAGATCTCGGATATTTGGATCCATTTGGTAATCTTCATATTACCTCAAGATTAAATGAAATGATTATTAGGGGTGGAGAAAATATTTTTCCAAAAGAAATAGAAGAAGAAATCATGAAATTAGAAGATGTCAAAAATGTAAAAGTTATTGGAGTTAGCTCAAAAGTACTACAAGAAGAAATAGCAGCATGTATTGTTTTAAAAGATAATCATACTCTGGACAAAATTAACTTTGAAAACCATTTGTTAGGGCAGCTGAATAGAAATCTATCTGACTATAAAATACCAAAGTATATTATATTTTTTGAGGAATTCCCGTTAAGCACGAGTGGTAAGATCCTTACTGGTCGGATAAAAGAGGAAGCAACCGAAGTAATTAAACAGAAATATAAATTGCCAAAGAAAAAGAAGATTGATTGTAAAAGAATATCAAGCCTCTAATAGAAAAAATAGATGTCATTAGGAGGAATATATGTATACAACAGATAAACATGAATTGATTAGAAAGTTAGTGAGAGAATTTGCAGAAAAAGAATTAACTACAGAAATCCTAGATAAGGTTGAAGAAACGGGTGAATTCCCTGAAGAAATTTTAGAAAAAATGGCAAAAGCTGGATTTTTCGGTGTGAAAATACCAAGAGAGTTGGGAGGAAGTGGAGCAGATCATATAGCTTATGTTATTGTCGTTGAGGAAATGGCTAGAGTGAGTGGCGTTGCTAGTGTTTATATTTCTTCACCTAATTCACTTTCAGGTGGTCCGCTTTTACTTCAAGGAACAGATGAGCAAAAAGAGAAATATCTAAGACCAATCCTTTCAGGAGAAAAGAAGCTATGTTTTGCGCTAACTGAACCTGGAGCGGGCTCTGATGCTGGTAGCATGTCGACCACTGCAGTTAAAGATGGTGACTACTATATTTTAAATGGAAGAAAAACATTTATAACTATGGCTCCATTGTCAGACTATGCTATTGTCTATGCTAAAACAGATAAGACGAAGAGAACAAGAGGAATTAGTGGATTTATAGTAGATATGACATTACCAGGTGTATCTTGTGGTAAGGCAGAAAATAAGATGGGACTTATTGGGTGTGCCACTAGTGACATTATTCTTGAAGATGTAAGGATTCATAAAAGTGATTTACTTGGAGAAGAGGGAACTGGGTTCATCAACGCAATGAAAACTCTAGATGTTGGTCGTATTGGAGTAGCAGCTCAGTCAATTGGGGTTGCAGAAGCAGCGCTAAATGAAGCTATTAGCTATTCAAAAGAAAGAAAACAGTTCGGAAGAAAAATCTCGGAATTCCAGGCTATTAGTTTTATGATTTCTGACATGGCTACAAAACTAGAAGCTGCCAGACTTTTAACCTATAAAGCGGCTTACTTGAAGGATCAAAATAAGGATGCTTCTAAAGCTGCCTCCATGGCAAAGTACTACGCCTCTGAAGTATGTAATGAAATATGTGCTAAATCTCTCCAAATCCATGGAGGATATGGCTACATAAAAGATTATAAGATTGAGAGAATGTATAGAGATTGCCGTGTGTTCACCATCTATGAAGGTACTTCACAAGTACAACAAATGGTTATAGCTGGGCAGCTTTTAAAATAAGAGGGAGGACGAGAAGATGAAAATAGTTGTTTGTGTAAAACAAGTTCCAGATACCACAGAAGTTAAGATAGATCCCATAAAAGGAACATTGATTCGTGAAGGTGTCCCAAGTATTCTAAATCCAGACGACTTGAGTGCGTTGGAAGAGGCATTAAGACTGAGAGATGAAAATGAAGGTAGTGAAGTTTCAGTAATTACCATGGGACCTCCTCAAGCTAAAGAGATGCTTATCGAATGCATGGCGTTAGGGGCAGACAAAGCTTATTTACTAAGTGATAGAGCTTTTGGGGGGGCTGATACATGGGCGACAAGCATGACGATTGCCTCAGGAATTGATAAGATTGGACATACGGATATCATTTTCGCAGGAAGACAAGCTATTGATGGAGATACTGCTCAGGTAGGACCCCAAATAGCTCAACGATTGAACATGCCTGCCGTAACTTACGTAGAGAAGGTTGATGTTAAAGAAGATTACTTATTAGTAAATAGACAATTAGAAGACGGACATGAAGTAATAAAAGTGAAAATGCCGTGTCTATTGACCTGTGTTCAAGAGTTAAACATTCCTAGATATATGACAATATCAAATATTTTAGATGCTTATGAAAAAGAAATAAAGGTTTGGAACCATGTGGATATAAACCTAAGTCCGGAAGACTGCGGTTTAAAGGCTTCACCAACCCAAGTATATAGATCTTTTACACCAGATGTAAAAGGAAAAGGAGAAATGATACCTTCAGGAACATCTAATGAAGTAGCCAAAACATTAGTTCATATGTTAAAAGAGAAACATTTAATTTAGAAAGGTAGGGGGAGAAACATGGCAGTTAATGTAATATTTGATAAGTGTGTGGGATGTACGATATGTGTTAAGAGTTGTCCATTCGATGCTATTTATATGAAAGATAAAAAAGCGGTTATTACTGAAGCTTGTACAAGTTGTGGTGTATGTATTGAAAAATGCCCTTTTGATGCTATAGAAAAAAAAGAAGAATTCGTAGAAGAAAAAGATTTAAGTCAATTTAAGGGTGTTTGGATATTTGCAGAACAAAGAGAAAACAAACTTATGCCGGTGGTATACGAACTTTTAGGAGAGGGAAAGAAGCTTGCGAAAGAAATAGGTTCAGAACTTTCCGCAATAGTGTGCGGTGAAGATGTATCTGCTCTTATCGAGGAATTATTCGCCTATGGAGCCGACAAAGTATATGTAGCAGATGACCTAGAATTAAAGACCTACCGAACAGATGCCTATACTAAAGTAATTTCGGAAGCCATTGATATGTATAAACCTGAAATATTTTTAATGGGTGCAACTCATATTGGTAGAGATTTAGGGCCAGCACTTGCAGTTCTAGCAAATACGGGACTTACTGCAGATTGTACAAGTCTTGAAATTGATCCTGAAGATAAGAAAATAAGGCAAACAAGACCAGCCTTTGGTGGAAACTTAATGGCGACTATTATATGTCCAAATCATAGACCACAGATGTCTACTGTAAGGACAGGAGTCATGGATAAGGCAGAATATAATCCATCAAACACAGGTGAAATTATTAAGTTAGATGTCCATTTTAGAGATGGAGAGATAAGAACGGAAGTTATAAAAAGCATAAAGTCTTTAAATGAAATAGTTTCACTAGCCGATGCAGATATTATTGTATCAGGAGGGTTAGGTATTGGAAAGAAAGAGGGGTTTGAACTGCTACAACAATTGGCAAATAGATTCGGGGGTACAATAGCGGCTTCAAGGGCCAGCGTCGATTCAGGATGGATAGAAAGTAGCTATCAAGTGGGACAAACAGGCACTACAGTAAAGCCTACAGTATATATCGCATGTGGTATATCAGGAGCAATTCAACACATCTCTGGGATGAAAAATTCAGATTACATCATTGCGATTAACAAGGATGAGTTTGCGCCAATATTTGATGTAGCCGACATTGGAATTGTGGGTGATCTGCATCAGGTTATTCCAGCCATCATTGAAGAACTTGATAAACAATAATATAAATGTAAATCGTACGAATACAAATATAATATTTATAAGAAGAGTTGTAGTGTATTGCTTAGGCTTATTGTTACTGGCTTTTGGAGTTAGTTTCTCAATAAAATCAAATCTTGGCATTTCTCCTGTAAATTCGATTCCGTATATATTAAGCTTAGTAACGTATAGGGATCAGGGATTTATTACTACGTTGGTTTTCTCTGTATATGTTGTATTGCAAACCATAATACTAGGAAAAGATTTTAGAAAAATAAACTTTCTTCAAATAGTATTTGCTGGTATATTTGGTTATTTTGTAAGTTTTTCCAATGCAATATTCGAAGGGATTACACATCCTGAACACTACCTAATTCAGTTGCTATTCTTAGGGATTAGTTTGGTATTTGTTGCCATTGGTTTGCTTTTATATTTAGCAAGTGATATTGTCCCTCAGCCACCTGAAGGGTTAATACTTGCTATTTCTCAGAAATATTCTTTAATCTTTTCAAGAGTTAAGGTAGTATTTGATAGTTCAGTTGTATTAATAGCATGTATGATATCATTAATATTTTTCAAAGAAATAATTGGAATAAGAGAAGGAACATTTATCTCGGCAATTCTTATCGGTAAATTACTTGGGATACTGAATAAGTATTTCAAGAGTAGAGTCGTTGAATATTTATATCGTTAATCATAGGAGGATTAAGATGAGTGAAAGAAAAAAACCCTTAGAAGGGGTAAAAGTTATAGAACTTGCCAATTTTATAGCAGCGGCAACTGCAGGTAGATTCTTAGCGGATTTAGGTGCAGATGTCATAAAGATCGAATCTTCAAAGGGTGATCCTTTAAGATTTACAGCTCCTTCAGAAGGCAGACCCTTAGATATGAATGAAAATACAACTTGGGAATTAGAGAATGCAAATAAGAGATGTATCTCAATAAATATGAAGACAGCTGAAGGAAAAGAAGCCTTCTTTAAACTGCTTGATACAGCAGATGTACTAATTACAAATTGGAGGGTTCAAGCTCTTGAGAGAGCGGGAGTAGATTACGAAACAATTAAGGGGAAATATCCTAAACTCGTATATGCACTTTGTACAGGTTATGGTGAATACGGGCCTGATAAAGATCTTCCGGGGTTTGACTTTACCGCTTACTTCGCAAGAGGTGGGTATTTAGAAGGACTCCGCCAAAAAGATTCATTGCCAATGAATGTAGTTCCGGGTATCGGAGATCATAATGTAGGTATGAATTTAGCTGCAGGGATCTTAGCGGCACTTTATCAAGCGAAAGTAACAGGTAAAGGTGAAAAAGTAACGACTAGCCTATTTGAAAGTGCTATTTTTAATATGGGGATGATGGTTCAAGCGGCGCAATATACGGATATCGGAAATAAATACCCAATCTCAGCAAGACAATCAGATAACCCATTTAATTGTGCTTGGAGAACTAAGGATGAGAGGTTTATACAAACATGTATGCCTGATTATAATACGTATTACCAAAGATTTATGAAATGTATTGGACGTGAAGATTTAATTGGATTCGAAGATTATTTTCCAGTTCAAAACCTGCAAAAAAATAGGCTAGGATCAGAGCTTTATGATATCTGTATGAATGCTTTTAAGGAAAAAGACGTTGCACAGTGGAAAGAAATACTTATTGCAGCAGAAATACCATTTAGCGTAGCACAATCATGGGAAGAAATTTTAGAAGACAAACAAGCATGGGCTAATAACTGTTTTTATGAGATGGATTATGATAATGGCAACGTAAGAACTTTAGTTAGACCACCTGTTAATTTCACTGAAATGGGTGTGCCAGAGTATAATAAAGCTCCAATGATTGGTGAACATGGAGTGGAAATTCTAAAAGAAATTGGATATAACGAAAAAGAAATTAATGAGCTTCTAGAAAAGGAAGCCCTGTATATTTGGAAAAATCAAAATTAGGGTTTTTAATATAATGCTATTTTGTGATTTGAAGTAAAAAAAGTGGAGCTATCAATAAAATGATGAGCTCCACTTTTTATGATTTATGGGTGAGAGAATCATTAAGAAAAAAACTAACTGGACCTTAACATTAGGTGCCCACATCTCTGTAACCGAAGTGTTGTGGTATGGATGGTTTAAAGTGAGTAAGAACTCTCCTCCACCAGTGCCCATATCTAGCAGCCGGTATTCAGGTTTTAAATAGGCTCTTATGATTTTCTCATAGTTCCATGGTAGAGGTTCCTCCTGCCAGCGGTGCTTTAAATAAGAGAAGTCCCAACCTTTAAAGCTCATGGCTTCGTCCTGTTTCCAAATTTTCTTAAGTGCATTGTAGTCCATTTTAGTTCCTCCCAAAATTGTTCTTATACGCATTAATTTAAAACATAG
>LFRM01048211.1_pt1 | contig 12856 bp, 10 predicted proteins | sample 618341 | NCBI WGS metagenome assembly LFRM01 (sample SAMN03654438, study PRJNA283298) | anaerobic digester metagenome | isolation source: pool of bioreactors CSTR01a, CSTR02a, and CSTR03a thermophilic anaerobic... | place: Denmark: Kgs. Lyngby | collected 2014-05-21
ACTGCTGAAAAAAGCAAAGAAGTTGTTTGGCGGCCGTAAGTAGCCACACAGATGCGGCAAGGCAAAAGCCCTCATTTTTGAGGGCTTTTGCCTTGCCGTTGCGGCTGACCAGTCTGCGAAATTCGTTATGTATCGTGGAAAGAAACACCCCGTGGTATTGCCCATTTACCGTGCGCCCTTATCATACGGAACACCGCTGGCGCGCGGCGCCTGGGACTTTTTGCTGGTGAACGCCAGTACGACCAGCGTAGCGGCAAAGGGAATCATCTTATAGATATCACTAGGTATGCCGAGGTTTTGCAGCAGCGGCACCCCGGAATAAGCGGAAGCGATAGTCTTCATCAGACCAAAGAAGAACGCGGCAAACAAAATGCGCGTGGGTTTCCACTGCCCGAATATGAGCACCGCCAAGGCCAAAAATCCATAACCGGACACGGTGGCATTGAAGTTGGTGGAGGTGGGGATCACGTACACCAGGCCGCCCAGACCGGCCAGCGCGCCGGAAATCAGCACGCCGAAATAGCGCATGTGATACACGTTAATACCTACCGAGTCCGCCGCCTGGGGATGTTCGCCGCAAGCACGCAGGCGCAGGCCGAAGCGTGTTTTATACAGCACCAGCGCCGAAACAGCGTAGATGGCAAAGCCTATATAGGTGGTGATGTAGGCGTTTTGGAACAGCAAGGGACCAAGGACGGGGATATCCCCAATGAGAGGCACCTTTTCAATGCGGAATGTGTTGATGAACTGAATCTGCTGGATTCCGTTGGGCTGAATAGTGCGCGCCAGATAGATGGCTGCCGCCGGCGCAATCATATTCAGCGCGGTACCGGAGATGGTCTGGTCGCTGCGAAGATTGATGGCCGCGTAAGCGTGCAATAGGGAAAACAGCACACCCGACCCCATAGCCACCAGAACAGCCAGCAGCAGCAGTGCTTGGCCACTCATTTTATCCTGCATGACGCTGATAAACAGGATAGAACAGAACGCGCCCGCCACCATAATGCCTTCCAGCGCGATATTTACCACGCCGCTGCGCTCTGAAAACATACCGCCCAGAGCAACGATAAGCAGTGGGATGGAGAAAAACATCATTTGCTGGACAAGAAAATAGACGGTATTCATACCGGCTGCTCCTCCTTCCCCTGCACTTCAGGTTCTGCGTGCTTTTGTTTCTTTCGGATATTGCGCAGCACATCCCGCATAAGCAGAGAAAAGGCACTGAAATAAATGATAAGGCCTATAATGACATCGATAATCTCTTTCATGTACCTGAGGGACTGGAGATAACTGCCGCCTACGGTGATATGTGCGACAAACAACCCCGTAAAAATAATGCCGATAGGATTGCTAAGTCCCAAGAGCGCTACGGCAATACCATTGAATCCCTGCGCAGCAAGCACTTCTTCAACATGCATATGCATGCCGCTGGCCGGCGCCAAATACATGGTCGCTCCGGCGATGCCGCTAAGCGCTCCGGCAATGGCCATCGATGTGATAATCGCCTTCTTTTCGCTGATACCCGCGTAACGGCTGGCATGGCGGTTATGTCCCACCGCTCGAAGTTCAAAACCGAAAATGGTCTTCTCCAGTAGAATGTAGATGACGACCGCCACGCCGACGGCAATGAAAATGCCGGCGTTAACACTCGATACATCCCGGAAATTGCCTTTCATGATAAGGAAGATCTGATCCAGCCCTGCCTTGGGCAGCATGGAACCGGCAGGCACGTTGACCGTTTGATTGCGAAGCATATCATACAGGTGAGAGTTTTTGACGAGGAAATTAACCCCGTACATGGCAATATAGTTGAGCATTATCGAGGTAATGACTTCGTGGACGTTAAGGAAAGCCTTGAAAATACCCACCAGCATGCCCCAGGCCATCCCGGCCAGCATGCCCATCACCAACGGCACGATCCAATGCAGCGCACCGGGCAGGAAGGTCCACGTCACGGCCACATAAATTGAGACGAATCCACCCACCATCAACTGCCCGGCAGCGCCGATATTGAACATACCGGTTTTAAAGGCAAACCCAACGGACAGACCCGTCAAAATAATGGGGGTGGCGTAATAGAGAACCTGACCCACGCCCTTCATATCATTATTCCACCCGCCACGCAAAATGGTGAGAAGGCCTTCCCAAGCCCTGGCGGGATTGCTGATAAGGAGGATAATGACACCTGCTGCAAGACCCGCGACAATCGCAAGTACTGAGGGCGTGGCGCTGAACAGGGATTTTCTTACTTTTTTCATACCGCTTCTCCCCTCTTGGAGCCCGCCATATACAGACCAAGTTCCTGCGGCGTTGCGTCCTTGCTGTCCTTTTCAGCCACGATTTGCCCTTCGTAGATGACCAGGATACGGTCAGCCAACTGGAACACTTCGTCCAGCTCCAAAGAAATCAGCAGTACAGCCTTGCCGGCGTCACGCTCCTTAATGAGCTGCTCGTGGATGTAGAGCATGGCGCCAACGTCCAGACCGCGCGTTGGCTGCACCGCAATTATGACATCGGAGTGTGTATCGATCTCCCTTGCGATGATGGCCTTTTGCTGGTTGCCTCCGGACATGCTGCGCGCCGATGTTTCCGGTCCCTGCGCTGTTCGGATGTCAAAACTGCCAATCAGATCTTCCGCGTGCCGGCGTACCTCACCAAAGTTGATAAACCCGTTTTTATGCAAAGGTTCATGAAAGTAGGTTTTGAGCGCCAGGTTCTGCTGCAGATCAAAATCGAGCACAAGGCCATACTGATGCCTGTCCTCCGGAATGTGCGACAGACCTTTTTCGTTGCGTGCGCGAATGCTGTCGGCGGTCACATCTTCACCGTGAAGCAGGATCTTCCCGCTTTCCAGCGGCATGAGGCCGGTAAGCGCGTACACCAATTCACTCTGCCCGTTGCCGTCGATGCCTGCAATGCAAACGATTTCGCCGTGATGCACATCAAAGGAAACGTTGGATACCGCTTTTTTTGCATGATGACCCGCGATCGTCAGGTTTCTGACGCTAAGGCCGGCTTTCCCCGGCTGTGCAACGACTTTATCAATGGTAAAGTTGATTTTGCGCCCCACCATCATTTCTGCCATTTCTTCTACGCTGGTTTCGGAAACCGCCACCGTGCCAACATATTCACCTTTGCGCAGCACCGTACAGCGGTCGCCAACCTTCTTGATCTCATCCAATTTATGCGTGATGAACAGGATGGACTTGCCTTCCTTGGCAAGGCCGGTCATGATCTGCATCAGTTCATCGATCTCCTGCGGCGTCAGTACGGCGGTAGGTTCGTCAAAAATGAGGATGTCATTCTCGCGGTACAGCATTTTGAGGATCTCAACGCGCTGCTGCATACCCACGGTGATGTCTGAAATGAGCGCATCCGGCGCAATGGACAGCCCGTAGCGGTCGGAAAGATGCATCACCTTTTCGCGTGCTTCATCCATTTTCAGCACGCCATGACGCGTGGTCTCCACACCAAGAACGATGTTTTCCAGCACCGTAAAATTGTGCACCAGCTTGAAGTGCTGGTGCACCATACCAATGCCCAACGCGTTAGCATCGTTGGGATTGCGGATATGCACTTTCTGCCCGTTCTTGCGTATCTCACCGCCTTCGGCCTGATACAGACCAAACAAAATGCTCATCAGGGTCGATTTGCCCGCGCCGTTTTCACCAAGAAGCGCGTGGATCTCGCCCTTTTTCAGCTGCAGTGTAACGTTGTCATTGGCACGGATGCCGGGAAAATCCTTGGTGATGTGGAGCATCTCGATAATGTAATCGCTCATCTCAGACTCTTTTCCTCAAACATAAAACAAACGGGCTGCCCCCGAAGGGGCAGCCCTTACGGATACGATTATTTGATTTCTGTTACAGTGGCAGTGGTCAGCGGGATCTCCACGACGCTTGCAGCGTCGGTATCCTTAAGCAGTTCCACTTCATTGGCCACGAGTTTGGCGAAGATCGCGTCATAGTCTTCCTGCGTAAAGGTCTCAAACTTGGAAGTTGCCATGGGCAGGGATACGCCATCGTTGGAAGCGTCCAGTACGAGAGTCTCGCCGCCGGGAAATTCGCCCGCATAGAACTTGGTCAGGGTTTGTACAACGGAGGGTGCCAAGCCTTTGGTGGCGGACGTAATGACTGTTTCGGATTCGGGGCTCTGGTCGACGTCTACGCCGATGACCTTGCCGCCTGCCGCTTCCGCAGCTGCCATCACGGAATTGCCTACGGCGCCGCCGCAAGCAAAGATGACTTCGACGCCGTCAGCGTACCAGGAGGCCGCGAGGCTCTGCGCTTCGGGGGTCGCGGCGAAACCGCCGGTGTAATGGTAGTTGATCTGAAGGTCCTTCAATCCCAGTTCTTTGGCGGCATGCTCGATGCCCTGCACATAGCCATAGCCAAAGCGAATAACGGCGGGCACAGCCATGCCGCCCATGAAGCCAAACTTGGTATAGCCTTCCTTAACCGCTGCATAGCCGGCAAGGAAACCGGACTGCTCTTCAGCGTAAAGGATACCTACGGCGTTCTTTTCGGTGCGGAACTCGGAATAATCGGCATTGTGCGGCACGCCGTCCAACAGCACGAAGCTGACGTCCGGATACATATCCTGCGCGATGAAGATGGGCTCCTCAAAAAGGAAGCCGGGGGTAACGATGATTTTCGCGCCGGCGTTGACCGCCTGCTCGATCATGTCCAGATAGATTTCGGTCGACTGGGCTGTCGGCTGGAAATAGTGATACGTTTTGTCGTTTGCTTCAGCATATTCTTCGATGCCTTCCCAGGTGCCCTGATTGAATGATTTGTCGTCGATGGTGCCAATATCGGTAACCATGGCGATTTCGAACGTTTCGGACGCCAAGACACCACCTACGGACAGTGCCAGCGTCAGCGCCAGCATGAGAGCGACCAGTTTCTTCATGAAAAAACCTCCCTAAATTAGATATTGAGAAACGATTCCCACAGTTTCTAATTAATTATAACAAATAGGTCAGCGCGTGGCAAGCTAATTATGCACTGCCACTATCCCCGATTGCGGGCACTTTTTGTTTAATTTACTCAGCATTCGGGTACTTTCCATCCCAAACGATGCTGCGATAGTTTTGCATATCCGTGTCGCCTTCGGTAGAAAAACACAGGATAACGGAATCCTTGTTAAGGTGAAGGCGGTTTCTCAGCCACACCAAATCTTCCCGCTGCATGAGCGCAGTCATGAGGCCGGCGGTGACCGCCCCGCTTTCGCCGCTGATTATCCTTGGATCGCCCTTAAGCGGATTGCCCAGCACGCGCATACCGTGCGCCGCGACCCAGTCCGGACAGGAAACGGCAAATTCCGTTGTTTGCGCGAGCACATCCCACGCCACGGGATTAGGACGCCCACAGGCTAAGCCCGCCATAATGGTGTCCATATCCCCTGAAACCGTTTGAATGCTGCCTGCGGCCGCCGTCTGATAGACGCAAGATGCCTTGTTGGGCTCCACGATAACAACAGTGGGTTTCTCTTCGCCGTAATAGTCTGCCATCAACCCGGCAACCGCGCCCGGCATGGAACCCACCCCCGCCTGCAAAAAAACATGCGTGGGGACGACGCCTTCCAGCTGCCCGGCCGCTTCCAAAGCCATGGTCAAATAGCCTTGCATAATCCACGTGGGTACTTCTTCGTACCCTTCAAACGCGGTATCCTGTACCAACACCCAGCCATACTTCTTCGCGTCTGCTGCTGCCTTGTCGACGCACTCGTCGTAGTTCATGGGGAGTATTTCCGCCTTCGCCCCACAGGCACGGATGTTTTCCAGCCTTTCTGCCGCTGTGCCTTTGGGCATATAGATAACGGCCTCATGCCCCATTTGCTGTGCCGTCCACGCCACGCCGCGGCCATGGTTGCCATCGGTGGCGGATACAAACGTTACGGTTCCCAGCTGCTTTGCGGCTTCAGGAGTTGTGAGCCTTTCAAAAGAGAGTTCCTCGTCGGGAATGCCCAGCTTCGCGCCCATCCACTTGCCCATGGCATAGCCGGCGCCCAGCACCTTAAAAGCATTGAGTCCCAAACGGTAGCTTTCGTCCTTGACAAAAAAACCCTTAATTCCCAGATGAACGCCCAAATTATACAGATTGGACAAAGGTGTTGCCGCAAAATTGGGCAAGCTCCGGTGGTAGGAAAGCACCTTTTTGGCGATGCCTACACTGAGGTCTACGCGCACAGGGCTTTTGGCGGACGCCCGATTGATGTCAGCAAAATGGAAACCATCATGCTTTATAATGCCCCTGTCCTCCTGTATACAAATGCTGGTTTGATGTGATCACCGTCTGCATACCCCTGGGCAGCAGGCGGCGAATGGTTTGCGCATCACGCACACGCTCCTTGAAATCGGCCTGGTTGAACACGACAAGGACACTCTCTTTCATCCTGTTCCCAAAAACCGCCGTAACGCGCGGATTTTCCAGGTATCCCACCACAATCAGTTGCGCGGCCATCGCAGGTGTTACAAGGGACGCCGCGGTATACTTGGCTCCCATTTTCGCCCTGATAACCTCCAAAGCGCCCTCGAAGTTGAAGCAAACGTCGCCCAGGGGCTTCCCTATAGCGCTCATCCCGCAGACAATGAGAAGACGGTCCGCGTCCATGGGGATTTTGGGTTCCTGCGCTGTGGGCATCTTGAGCGGTTTATCCAAGGCGTCATCGCCTTCTATCAGCAGCATTTCGGTATAGGTGCGCAAAAAAAGCCAGTCGTCCTCTGTCAGATCCCCGGCGAATTGATTGTCTATGGGGTGCGCAAAAACACAGCGGGATGTCCTTTCCAGCTGCACCAAAAGGTTTTCCGTGTCCGTCGCCATGCCGGGTTCTGCGTATATCCTCGCGGTCGTGGTCAACACGCTGCGCCAGCCCGCCAAAGCGTATAAGTCCATTAAGTCATGCAGTGTCGTTGTTTTTCCGCCCGCCCCTACCGCAGCGATGATCAGCGGTTCCCCGGGCGCACCGCTCGGTGTGGGAAGGATGGACAGCCAGTCTGTTCGCTCCATGGTGCACCCCAAATCATCCGTACTTGCTCCACAGATAGTACCACATTCAACGCGTATTTTCAAGATTTAACCGCACATATGCGGATATGCGTGCGATCGCAATACGCGTTCTTGCGTGCGAAAAACAAAAAGCCGCCAGACGTTTTGCTGACGGCCAATGGCGTTCCCGGCGCGATTCGAACGCGCGGCCTTTCGCTTAGGAGGCGAACGCTCTATCCGGCTGAGCTACGGGAACAGGTGACGAGCCGTATTGTAGCACGGAAAAGGGGTGCGTGCAAGCGCCCGCCGGCTCATCTTTCCTGCCGATCCGCATCTTGTTCGGGCTTTAAAATCGCCCGCGCGTTTTGTTCCAGCATTCTCAGTTCCTTCTCTGCCTTGGCGCGCTTCCGGCGCGCCTGCTGCTGTACGTCAAGCGCGCAGGCGAGCGCTTCCTGCGTGTCTTCACCGGCGGATTTCACCGTATCGGCATCGGCTGTGCCTTTGTGGGTCTCCTCTAATATGGCATCGGTGTTTTCTTTGAGCGTCCTGGTGTTGTTCAGCGCCGCGTCAGCGGTAATTTGGTCAATGTCTTTTTGCATTTTATTTATCCCCCTTGTAGATCAGTGTCATCCCTGTATTATGATACACCTCTCCCGCGCGGGAAAACAGCAGGGGCAATTTTTCCTGTCAAAGTCAGCTGTAATGCCAAATGATTGCGGTTATGGCAGGCAATTGCGCGGGCGGCACAGGTGCGGTATTATGTGTAGAGCAACCGAAAGGAATAAAACATGACGGATAGGATTTACTACGTGGACGCTTATCAAAAGCAGTTTGATGCCACCGCAACAGCGACACGCAAAGACGCGGACGGTGTGTGGATCGCGCTTGACCGGAGCGCTTTTTACCCCACGGGAGGCGGGCAGCCGCACGACACGGGCACGCTGCGCTTTTTGGAGCGTGCGGTGCAGGTAACGGATGTGCTTGCGGATGAAGAAAACACCATTTGGCACCGCGTTACGACGCCCATAGAAAAGGGCACCGCCGTACGAGGAGAGATCGATTGGGTCCGCCGGTGGGACCATATGCAGCAGCACGGCGGGGAACACATTTTGGCGGGCAGCATATGGCATCTGTTCCAAGGCATCACGCGCGGCTTGCATCTTGGCAAAGAGTCTTCCACGATCGACGTAAAAATGCCCTTTGGGCGCTTGCATTTAACGCAAGAAGAGACAAAGCAGCTTGAAGACTTGGCGAATGAGCGCATTATGAGCGACGCCCCGATCAGGTGCTGGTTTCCTTCGCAGGACGAGCTGCGCACGCTGCCGCTGCGAAAAGAAGCAACGGTGGACCACCATGTCCGCGTTGTCGCGGCGGGAGATTTTGAAATGGTGCCTTGCGGCGGCACACACCCAAGCAGCACGGGGCAGCTTGGAATGATCAAAATTGTGGAAATTGCCCCTTCTCGCGGCTCTATGCGTATACAGTTCGTGGCAGGGATGCGCGCGCTGCAGTTTTTCCAAACATGCATGGATGCCGTGCACCTTTCGGGAGCGCAGCTCTCCGCAAGCGCAGTCACGTTGCCCCAAGCAGTGAAAAAGATGATGGACGCCAATGATGCCCTCAAAAAGGAAAACACCGCGCTGAAAGCAGAAAAGGCGCAGGTTTTGGCGGCGGAGCTGATCGCCGGCGCGGAACCGCTGCAGGGCGGCGACATCCTTATCAAGGCCGTACTGCCGGACGCCGACATGAATACGCTGCGGGACATAGCGCTTCACGCGGTAAAACAAAGCCGCGTTATTGTGTTGCTGGCCGCGCCTTCACCGGATGGCACGTTAGTCACGTTTGCGCGTGCGCAGGATGCCAAGGGCGATATGGCGCTGCTCCTGCGTCAGTCAGGCACGAAGGGCGGCGGACGCGCAGATTTTGCGCGGGGCAAGGCAGGCGATCCGGACATCCTGGACGTTGCCGCCGCGTCGCTCAAACAGTGATGTTTTAATACGTCTCAAATTGTGCGTAGTACAACTTGCTGTACGGTCCGTTTTGTGCCATGAGCTGCTCATGGGTGCCCTGCTCGGCTATATTGCCGTCATCTACTACCAAAATGTGATCGGCGTTTCTGATGGTCGACAGGCGGTGAGCGATAACAAAGGACGTGCGCCCCTCCATCAGCTGGCGCATGGCAGCCTGTATCTTCTGTTCGGTGCGGGTATCCACGTTGGACGTGGCTTCATCCAGTATCAGCATTTTGCTGTCCAGCAGCATGGCACGGGCGATCGTCATCAGTTGTTTTTGCCCTTTGGAGATGTTTGCTCCGCTGTCGCCTATCATGGTATCGTACCCCTTTGGCAAACGGACAATGAAATTGTGGATCATCGCGGCACGGGCGGCACGTTCCACTTCCACGCGCGTGGCGCCGGGCTTGCCGTACGCAATATTGTCAAAGATGGTGCCGGAGAACAGCCAGGTATCCTGCAGCACCATGGTGTAGGCACGGCGCAGGCTGTCACGCGTGACATGATAGATGTCCTTGCCATCAACGCGGATGCTTCCCCGGTCGATGTCATAAAAGCGCATCAGTAAATTGATGATGGTAGTTTTTCCCGCGCCCGTTTCGCCCACGATGGCGATCACGGAACCTGCCCGGGCGTGCATGCTGAAGTTTTGAATGACAGGCACACCTTGTGTATAACCAAAATCAACATTTTTCATGGTGACATCGCCGCGCACTGCCTCCAGTTTGGCGGCATCGGGCGCGTCGGGCTTTTCTGGGGTTGCGTCCATCAGCCGCAGCACGCGCTCCGCCGCCGCGAAAGCCGACTGCAGGTCCCCGATGATATTGGCCATTTCGTTGATGGGCCCCGAAAACTTCCGCGAATACTGCACAAAGGATGAAATATCCCCCAGGCCCACGCCGCCTGATAGGTAAAGAAGACCGCCCAACACGCTGACCAGCGCCAGGGATACATTGTTGATGAAATTGACGGACGCGCCCACCAGCGTACCCATGTATTCTGCGCGGGTGTAGGCAGATACGGCCTGCTCGTTCTGCTCATCAAATGCCGCCAGCACTTCCTTTTCCCTGCCGTAGGCCTTGGTCGTCTTTTGCCCGTCCATCATTTCTTCCATAAAACCGTTGAGCTGGCCCAAGCGCTGCGAGCGGCGGGCATACAGCGGGCGTACGCGCGCGGCGATCCACCTGGTGTAGAAGAAGGATAAAGGCACTGTGACGGCAAATATGAGCACCAATCGGGGCGCAATAGTGAGCATCATAATGAAGGACACAACCACCGTAACAAGAGATTGCAGCACCTGAATAAAATCGCCCGACAAGGACTCATTCACAGTGTCGATATCATAGGATATTACGCTCAGTATGTCACCCGTCTGGCGGCCGTCAAAGTAACCCACGGGCAGTGAGATGAGACTGTCAAATACATCCTTGCGCATACGGTAGATGACGTTGCGGCGCAGGCGCAGCATTACCTTTTGCAGCAACAGGCGCAGCAGCGCCGACAGTGCATAGCAAGCCACCATCAGTGCAACCAGACGCAGTACCCTTGGGAAGTCCGCTTCCCCCGCGCCCACGCCGACAGCGTCGATCGCCATACCGGACAGTTTTGGCCCGACAAGCACAAACAGATTGCTTAAGAGTACCAGCGCAATCGCCAGGATGAGCAGCCTGCGGTAGCGGCCCAGGTATTGCCACAGCCTCGCCAGTATTTTGCGGCGCGGCATTTTGACCGTCTGTTCCCGTCGTGTATCGTTATTCTGTTCCGCCCGCGTAAGGCGACCGCCGCCTATCTTGCCGGGATTATTCATTTGCGCCGCCCCCTTCCAGCCCCATTTGGGTGCGGGCGATATCACGGTAAACGTCGTTTGTTGTCATCAGTTCTTCGTGCGTGCCTGCGCCGATAATGCGCCCGTCATCCAGCACCAATATTTTGTCTGCCCCTTTGATGGAGCTGATGCGCTGCGCAATGATAATAGCGGTGGTCTCCCGGTATTTCTCGTGCAACGCCTTGCGCAGCATTGCATCGGTGCGGAAATCCAGCGCGCTGGAAGCATCGTCCAATATCAGTATATCCGGCTTGCCTGCCAACGCGCGGGCAATAAGCACACGTTGCCTTTGTCCGCCGGACAGATTATTGCCCCGCGTGGCCGCCGTATGCTGCAGGCCCTCTTTCGTAGCACTGATGAAATCCCACGCTTGCGCGTCTTTCGCGGAGAGCTCCAGACGCTCCTGCGGGATATCGCGAAAATAGCGGATATTCTCTGCCATAGTGTCCGCCATGATGAAGTCATTCTGGAATACCACACCAAACATGGCATGCAGCTCTTCCAAAGGGATGGTGCGGATGTTCCGCCCATCAAGCAGGATCGTGCCTTCATCCGCGTCATACAGACGCATCATCAGGTTTACGATGGTCGTCTTGCCGCTGCCCGTTGCCCCCAGAATGCCCAGCGTTTCACCTTGACGCAGCGCAAACGATATGTCGGTCAAATTATCCGCCACTTTGTTATAGGAAAAGCTGACCTGACAAAACTCAATATGATAGGGCGTATTTGTTTTCTTCTTTTCGGGCAAAATGGGCATCGCGTCCTCCATCATGAGGACTTCCTCCACCCGCATCGCTGACGCGGTCCCCTTGGACAGCATCACAAATATGCGCGTTATCCCGAGCATGGCATTGAGGATGATGGTGAAATAGTTTAGAAAAGCGATGATGTTGCCGGTGGATGACCGTCCTGCGTTCACCAGCCACGCCCCCAGCAGCACCACCAAGGTCAGGCCGATGTTGAGAATCAAGCTTGTGGCGGGGTTCACCACGGCCATCACATTGCCGGCGCGCTGCTCCACGTCGGCCAATTCCAGATTGACCGTGTCATAGCGTTCCTTTTCGTGGCGTCCCTTGGACAAGGCCTTGATAACGCGCACGCCGGTGATATTCTCCTGCACGGTGCGCACCAGATTGTCCAGCACACCCTGCTGTTTTGTATAAAGGGGAATGCTCTTTTTGGTCACCATATATATCAGCACGGCGATAAACGGCAAGGTCGCCAAAAGCACCAGCGTCAGGGCCGCATCCATCATAAAGGTAATAAAAATGCCGCCCACCAGCAGAATGGGCGCACGCACACCCATGCGCTGGATGCGGCTGAACATTTGGTTGAGGTTATACGTGTCGGTGGTCAAGCGCGATACGGCAGAGGGAACGGAAACATCGTCCAATTGCTTGGCGGACAGCATGGACAGCTTCTCGAACAAATCGTGCCGCACCGCGCGGGTGGCTTTGCCGCTCGTCTGCGCCGCCATTCGGTTGGCGGTTACGTTGGTAAGCATGGATAGAACCGCGCAAAGAACCATGACGCCGCCCATCCGGAAAATGGCCATCCGGTCGCCGGAGGGCACCGCATCATCGATGATGCGCGCCAAGAACGAGGGGATCAGCAAATCAAGCAGCGCGGCCGCCAGTTTGAGCAGCAGCGTCAGGATCAGGACGCCGCCGTAAGGGCGAATGTAGCGATAAATGGTTTTCATCGAGCGGGCAGGTCCTCCTGCGTTATCCTTACGGGCGCCAATTCCTGCCCGGGGGCGGAAGTCGGTTTGACGCAGGGAATATTACGTATCACTTACTGGTATGCCTTTATCAGCGCTTGCGTGCCCAAATCACCCAAACCTTGGCGCTCCAGTTCGCGGTAGAGATTGAGTACCGTTTCCAGCACAGGCAGCCGGGCGCTCCGCGCCGCAGCCTCTTCCTGAGCAATCGCCATATCCTTTATAAAGTGCTTAATGTAAAACCCGGCATCAAAATCGTTTTGAACAATTTTCTTGCCGTTGTTGCTCATCTGCCAGGAACCGGCAGCGC
>LFRM01071306.1_pt1 | contig 12852 bp, 14 predicted proteins | sample 618341 | NCBI WGS metagenome assembly LFRM01 (sample SAMN03654438, study PRJNA283298) | anaerobic digester metagenome | isolation source: pool of bioreactors CSTR01a, CSTR02a, and CSTR03a thermophilic anaerobic... | place: Denmark: Kgs. Lyngby | collected 2014-05-21
AGGGCTTTTTCAATGACAGGCCGGCCTGCTTTTTTGGCCAGGCGGGCAATTTTACTGATAATGCCCGCTTGTTTGATGTTGGTGGTGCTGTTACTGAAATGAGACTGAATCATGTCTTTTCCTTAAAAACTGCGTGCATTGACGGGATGCACGCAATTTGTAAAGCATGCACTTATTTCTTTTTGGTGACCAGGCCGTAAACAAACAGCACGATCAGGGCACCAACGACTGAACCAATGAAGCGCGCACTGCTGCCGGCTTCATAAAAACCAACGGCGACACCTAAATGGGTGGCAACCAAAGAGCCAACGACACCCAGAAGGGTTGTCATGATCAGCCCCATGGATTGGGAGCCGGGCATAAGGGCACGGGCAACCAAACCTACCAGAAAACCAATGATAATTTCCCAGATAATATCCATTTATAACTCCACTAACCTTAAGGTAAGGCATTAAATAATATGGTAATGAACTTCCCGTAAACAAGCGCTGAATTGTTTCGGGTGTGTGGCAAGTGTAAACGGGTTTTTTTATGATGCTCCTGTGTTGGAGTTAACAAGTGTTAATAAAGTTTCATACTATTTTTTTAAGTAAAGAATTATTTTATGTATTACGCAGCCGTTGCCCTATTTTAGGGCCAAAAACATTAATAACCAGCCCAAACATGACCACTGCCGCACCAACCCACTGCAGCGCAGACAGATGCTCATCCAATACCAGTGTGGCGGAAACCAGGCCAACAATTGGCACCAGCAGGGTGAGCGGGGCAATCAGGCCAACCGGATGCTTGCTAAGCAGGCGTCCCCATAATACATAGCCGATCAGGGTTGCACCGTAGGCCAGATACATAATGGCACCGATTCCTTCCAGGGAAACAGAACGGATGCTGCTCATGATTAAATCACTGCCTTCAAAAATCCAGGAGCATAATAAAAAGGGCAGAATCGGTACGGTGCCACCCCAGACCACCAGACTAAGCATGTTTACATTTTTTATTTGCTTGATAACAACATTGCCGGTAGCCCAGCTGAAAGCGGCCAGAAAGGTAAAGAACAGTCCCAGGGCGGGAACCGGATGGCCCGTATTGTTGCTTGCGTTGATAATTAGCAGGCCGGCTAAAGAAATGCCGATAGCCACAAGATTATGCGGTTTGATTTTTTCATGCAATACAAAGGCCGCGATCAGGACGGTAAAAAACGCCTGTACCTGCAATAACAGGGAAATCAGCCCGGCCGGCATGCCCACCGCCAGTGCGGTAAACAGAAAGGCAAACTGCCCAAAACTGATGGTCAGCCCGTAAGCCAGCAAGAGTTTAAGCGAGACATTGGGCCGCTTGATAAAGAAAATGGCCGGAAAAACAACCGCAGTAAAACGCAGGGCACCCAGCAATAATGGGGGGAAATCATTCAACCCGACTTTGATGGCAATAAAGTTAATTCCCCATACAAAAATAACAAGCAGGGCAAACATCCAGTCGCGTAATGGCATGAAATGAGCGTTCCGGGGTGAAAAAACAAGAGTTAAAAATTGAAAGGGACTATTAATCGGAAATCATATCATGCCATTCATTTTTTGCCCTGTTTTGCTCGTTTGTGGCTGTCACAATTACGTAAAATATTTCCTTTACTCTTAAGTTGAATGTAAATCAAAAAAGAGAAATGGTTAATGAGTAAGGTTTATGACAGAAGCCTGTTGGAGGGTGCTTTATCGGAAATGGAATCGGCAGCTATGAATTTTGCGTACCGATTTATTAATGATGGAAAAATAAGGCTTAATTATATTCATCAAACCAGAATGCTTGCACAAGAATATCGTACCAAGGTCGTTTCTGGCCAGATGCAGGCACAACAGGCAGTCGGGCATGTGCAATATATAAGAAATCAGATTTTAGAGGCACAGCGACTGCATACCAGTGATATAGGCAGAGCAGTTGCTGTTAATGCAAAAAAGACTGGTCTGACACTGGATGATCTTACCGAGAAATATGCACGGCAGAAATTTGGTACTTCTTTTTCAAGCTTGTCGGCTTCAAATCAGAATCAGGTATATTTGGAGATTATTGATAGTTCGGGCAGAACAAGGCCATCAATGAATGTAATAGCAGACAGACTTAGCAAATTGGGGCGTGGTTTGTTGGTAGTTACATTGGGAACGGCAGTTTATAATATTGCATCTGCTGAGAGCAAGGGAAAGGCTCTTGCAAGAGAAGGGATCATTCTGGGGAGCGGCTTTGCGGGTGGGGCTGCAGGCGGTGCAGTAGCAGGGTTGGCATGTGGCCCGGCCGCTCCTCTTTGTGTGACAGCAGGTGTTTTCATTGGCGGAGCATTAGGTGCCTTAGGGGCAGACCTTTCATTTGGTTGGCTATTCTAATGGGTATTGAACAGACTGAAATTTTTCAGGTCAGAAAAATTATAAGGGAATCCGGTGTCACGCCTGAAGTCCTGCTTGAAAACACCCAGTCTGGTTTAAATATAGAAGTGACAGGCAAAATACTGGAGGCGCAATTTCGGGTTAATGGCAATTTTTTATTGTTGCTGACCGAGGGGAATCCCTTTGAAGAGGCCTTGTACATCTACTATTTGAGCCCAGCCCTGGAAATTCTTGACTTCCTGGAGCTGTCTGCAATGTATGCGGGCGGTATGCTCGACAACATTGTTATAAACAGTGATGGTACGATCGGGTTTTCTTTCTTTGACAAGGGTGAACGCTGGGCCTTGAAAATTCTGCCCACACCAGAATATACAATTTGTGCCAATAAATTCCCGGTTAAAAAAAGCAAACCTTTTTTCAGAAAAAGTTGGTTAAGGCTTGGCAAGTAAATGGATTTTTTTATATTTGCGGGCTGTCACAATCATGTAAACTTACGCTCGTATCCTTTTGGCTGCTGAATAATCCGTCCCGTTTACACCATTATCCGAGGTTTATATGAGTTTTCGTCTGTTGTCCGCATCGGCCCTGCTGGCCAGTGTTGTTTTTAGTGCTTCTGTTCATGCCGACACACTGGTGCTGTATACCAGCCAGCCTGCCCAGGATGCGCAAATGACGGTAGATGCGTTTGAAAAAGCCAACCCCGGAACCAAAGTGGACTGGGTGCGTGACGGCACCACCAAATTAATGACAAGGCTGCGTGCTGAAATGGCGGCCGGTGTGGTCAAGCCTGATGTATTGCTGATTGCCGACAGCGTTACCATGGAGCAGCTGAAGCAGGAAGGTTTGCTGGCAGCCCATAAATCGGCAGAAAGCGGCGAATATGACCCCGCCCTGTACGATAAAGACGGTTACTACTACAGCACCAAACTCATTACCACCGGTATTGCCTACAACACCGGTGCCAAAGAAAAACCGGTTTCATGGAAAGATTTCCTGAAGCCTGAATATAAAAACCAGGTTGCCATGCCCAGCCCTTTATACTCGGGTGCGGCACTCATTCACTTGTCAACCTTAACCACCAACCCCGATTTTTCATGGAAATTCTATGAAGACATGAAGGCCAATGGCGTTACTGCCCTGACCGGTAATGGCAGTGTGCTTACTGCAGTGGCATCCGGTACCAAGCCATATGGCGTACTGGCCGATTATCTCGCCATCCGTGAAAAAGCCAAAGGGGCACCGGTCGAGTTTGTGTTCCCGACAGAAGGTGTCAGCCTGGTAACAGAACCGGTTGCCATCCTGAAAGATAGCAAACAGCAGGAACTGGCCCAAAAATTTGTTGATTTTGTATTGTCTGCCGAAGGCCAGGAACTGGTGGTGCAACAGGGCTATCTGCCTGCCCGCAATGGTACAAAAACCCCGGAAGGTTTCCCCGACCGCAGCGCCATTAAACTATTGCCTTTTGATGCCGCCAAAGCCCTGGAAAATGCCGAGAAAGACAAGGAAGATTTCAGCAAACTGTTCAACTGATTTGTGACACTGCTGGTTTTGCCAGGCTCTTGTGTGAAAGCATAAGAGCCTGTATGTTTCTTCTTCATGACAAATTCGCAACCCGCCACTTTCAAAAACCAGACCATACAATGGTGGGTCTGGGGCTTGCTGTTTGTTATTTTCGTGATTAATGTTTTACCCAGTGGCAGATTACTGGCAGAAGCGTTGTCAGATATTGCGCAGGCCGGCCAATCCAGTTTCTGGAAAGTATTGAATGCACCGGCAACCTGGCAGGCAACCTGGCACAGTTTTTACACCAGCATGCTGGCTACCACTCTGGCCGTTGTGTTGGGGGCGGGGCTGGCGTTTTTTATTGCCTTAAGCAATATCCGGGCCAAGTCATTCTGGGTTTTCATGTTCATGCTGCCCATGATGATTCCGCCTCAGGTCACGGCTTTAAGCTGGTTGCAGCTGATGGGGCCCGGCAGTGCCCTGTTGCAGTTACTGGGGGTGGCTCCGGCCCTGGGCAGTCCGCAACCTTTGTATTCGGCCTGGGGGATCGCTCTGCTTATGGGAATACAGCATGCCCCGTTGGTGTTTCTTTCAGTACGCACCAGTTTGCTGGTTTTGCCAAAAGAATTGATTGAGGCGGCCCGCTTAAGCGGTGCCTCGCAAAGCAGGATCATGCTGGATATGGTTTTCCCCTTGTGTAAAAACGGGATTCTGGCCGGAGCGGCCATCGCGTTCGTGTCTGCCTTGGGTAATTTTGGCATCCCTGCCATGCTGGGTATTCCGGCTTCTTATTACGTGCTTCCTACCCTGATTTACCAGAAAATGGCTGATTTTGGCCCCTTGATGCTGAATGAAGTGTCCAGTTTGTCGGTGATAGTGGGATTGATCGCCATGTTTGGGGTATGGGTGCAGCACCGGTTCCAGGCAAAGATACCGCTGGTTGGCATGCCCGGAAAACCGCTGGCTTTTGCCCTGGGGCGCAGCCGGATCTGGTGTGAAGCGGGTCTGGCCCTGATTATTCTTGTTATTCTTGTCATGCCGCTGATGGCCCTGGTGACCAGTTCACTGGTTCCTGCCATCGGTGTTGTTTTAACTATGGATAACCTCAGTTTTTCTGCCTATGCGCAAATGTTAACCGGGCAGGGGGTTACCTGGCGGGCTTTTCAAAACAGCATGTTGCTGTCGGTAGGGGCCGCTTTTATTCTGGCCTGCCTGGCTTTGCCCCTGGTTTATGTGGTGGTCAGGCGTCCACGCCGTTTTTATTCGGTCGTGCTCATGCTGATTGATGTGCCTTATGCCTTGCCGGGCGTGGTGCTTGCCATTGCCTGCATTTTATTGTTTGCCAAACCCATACCTGTTGTGGAAATCAGCCTGTATGGCAGTTTGGGCATTATCCTGTTTGCCTATTTGTCACGGTTCCTGACGGTCAGTCTCAAGCCGGTGCATAGCAGCATGATGCAGCTTGATGTGGCCCTTGAAGAGGCCGCCCAGTTATGTGGTGCCTCGCTTACAAGACGTTGGCGTGATATTGTGTTTCCTTTGTTGGCACCTGCCGCATTTGCCGGTTTTTTGCTGGTTTTCCTGATCGCTGTCAATGAGCTGACGGTTTCCGCCTTGTTGTGGAGTGCCGGCAATGAAACGCTGGGCGTACTTATTTTCAATCTTGCTGATGGTGGTGAAACGGTGCTTGCCTCGGCGGTTGCCGTTTCCATTGTGCTCATGATTGCCGTGTTGATGATATGTTTAAGCGTGGTGGGGCGTAACCTGCCAAAAGGGGTGATTCCATGGCGCAATTAGTACTGGAAAACGTGAGCAAACTGTTTGGCAGCAGCCGGGTGGTTGACGGTTTGAGCCTGGATATTCCGACCGGCTCTTTTGTGGCCCTGCTGGGCCCCAGTGGCTGCGGCAAAACCACGACTTTACGCATGATTGCGGGTTTTGAACAACTCAACCAAGGCACCATTCATGTCGAGGGCAGGCAGCTGGCGGGCCCGGGTTTGCATGTGCCACCAGACAAACGCAATATGAGCATGGTGTTCCAGTCTTATGCCTTATGGCCCCATATGAATGTGATGGATAATGTCGGTTATGCCCTGAAGCTTAAAGGAATCAAGGCAGAGGCGTACCGGCAACAGGTTTTTCAGGCACTCGAAACCGTTAACCTGACTCACCTGGCCGAGCGGGCGCCACAGGATTTAAGCGGTGGGCAGCGGCAACGGGTTGCTTTGGCCCGCTGCCTGGTGTCTCACCCCGAGGTGCTGCTGCTGGATGAGCCGCTGGCGAATCTGGACCAGCATTTGCGGGCTTCAATGGAAGAAACTTTCCGGGCCTTTCACCGTCGTACGGGCGCTACTTTTATTTATGTCACGCATGACCAGGCCGAAGCCATGGCGTTGGCAGATTACGTCGCTGTCATGAACCATGGCAGGCTGGAACAATGGGATACACCCGAGCAACTGTATCAATATCCGCAAAATACCTGGGTGGCCCGTTTTATCGGGCAGGGTTCCATTATTTATGTGCGGCAAAAAACGGCAGAACGTTCTTTAACGGGTGATAATGTCATGCAATTGCTGTCTTCTTCCCTGGGCTCAAGCCAGCAGGCTGTTTTAATTCGCCCCGAGCATGTGCGGGTGGCAGCAACAGGCGTGGAATTACAGGTTTTAAGCCGGGTGTTCAAGGGAGAACGGTATAAATATACCGGGCGCCTGCCCGATGGCCAGGAAATGGATTTCTACCATCAGGGCAGGCTTGAAATTGAACAGAATGTCTGCGTACAGGTACAGCAGGCGTGGGCCCTGCTGGATTAAGCAAATAAAGTGAGCAGGTAGGCCAGCAGGAAAGGGGCCGCCAGACTGAGCACGGCCCCGCTGAAAATGGCGGTGGCAATATACTGGTTGCCTGCGCTTTTCTTGATGATGGGCAGGGTGGTATCCAGAGCCGTAGCACCGGCTGTGCCAATGGCAGGTACCGGATGGCGGGCACCCAGAAAAAACAGCACTACAATAGACAGCAATTCTCGGAACAGGTCGGTCATAAGGGAAGTGGCGCCGTAGAATTCGCCCAGACGGGCCGTAACCATCACGCCAGATAGCGAAAACCAGCCGAAGCCGGCAGACATGACCAGGCCATTGCGGATATCCATGCCCATTAACCAGGCCACGACAGCCCCGCCAAGCAGTGAAAACAGGATGACCACCACGGGTGTGGCTATGATTCTGAATTGCAGGAACTTCAGGGAAATGGGGGCGTTGATCAGGTCGATGCCAATCAATACCAACAATATATACAGGAAAGTTTCAACCGAAGGCAGCAGTTCGGTATTTAATTGGGCCATTAGTAACAGCTTGGCCAGGCCAATACCCGCCAATATAAAGGCAAAGGCAATGCCACACTCCCAAATCACATGCCAAATGCCAAAATCCGAGGTGGCTTCGGCAGTGGTTTTGGGGCCTTTTGGGAAGAGCATCCACAAGCCAATAAAAGAAAAAACCGTGGTACCCAGGGCGTAGGCCAGGGCAATGCCTAAAATTTGCGTGACATTTTGCAGGTTTTCCAGTTGCAGACCAAATTTATAGCCAATGGCAAACAGCAGCAGCCAGACAAACGGCGTCACCAGCCGGGCCAAACGGGCCGACTGGGTGGCAGGCAGTATTTTGCCAATTATCAGACCAAGAACCAGATACAGGCAAATCGGCAATAACGACAGTAGCAGGTCTTTCAAGAAGGGCACCTTTTGAGGCCTTATGCCTGTTTAAGTATGGCAAACAGGCATAAGGCCGTTAAATGGCTTAAACCGGGGTGTTTTTATTGAAGGCGGCCAGTTTTTCTTGCAGTGACTTTTTAATGGCCGGCCATTCTTCACGGGTAACGCTGTACATGACCGTATCCCTGACAGAACCGTTACGACGCTTTGCATGGCCGCGCAATACACCGTCTTTTTTGGCTCCCAGCCTCTCGATGGCTTTTTGTGAAGTCTGGTTGATGATGTCGGTACGCCAGCCCACGACATTGGCCTGCAGGCTTTGGAAAGCATAAAACAGCAACAGGTATTTGCAGGCGGTATTCACATGGGTGCGTTGCCAGGATTGGGCATACCAGGTATAGCCAATTTCAAGCCGGGCAATATCCGCGATAATATCGTGATAGCGGGTGGTCCCAATGACTTTTTTGGTTTTGGCGTCAAGTACGGTAAACGGTAGCATGTGGCCATCCTGCTGGCCTTTCAGGGCAGCTTCAATATACGCGGTTTCCTGACCCGGTTCGGGCACCGAGGTATATACCAGGTTCCAGAGCTCACCGTCATTGGCGGCGTTTTTCAGGCCTTCGGCGTGGGCCAGCCGCATGGGCTGAAGAATAACCCCAAAGCCTTCAAGCTGGACTGGGTGGATGGGGGTGGAAAAAGGCGTAACTGCTGGCAGGCCGGTTTCTGAAGAGATGGTCATGATGTAAGGCTGCAAAAGACAAAGCAAACGGGAATGAAATCCAGAAAAATCACAGTGTATCAGATTGCGGCCTGCGCCATCTGCGGTAAACTGGATGCCCAAATGCGTTTGGGTAGAGCAATAATTTTATGAATTTTTTTTCAGATAACTTAAAGTAGCAATTATGACCTTAACAATAACAATGATTATTGCCCTGTTGGCACTGGGGGCGTTTGGCGGTTTCATGGCCGGTTTGCTGGGTATTGGCGGAGGAATGGTGCTGGTGCCTTTCCTTACCATGCTGTTTACCTGGCAGCAGATGTCTGGTGATATTGCGGTGCATGCGGCCATTGCCACGTCCATGAGCATGATTATGTTCACGTCGCTGTCAAGCATGCGGGCCCATCATAAACAGGGTGCGGTGTTATGGCCGGTTGTGTTTTCATTGGTACCCGGCATTATTTTAGGTGGATTGCTGGCCGGTGGTGTTGCCTTCAGGTTTATCAGCATGGCCTGGCTGGCTTTGTTTTTTGCGGTATTTGTGGGCTATTCAGGGATGAATATGCTAAGGAGCAAAAAGCCCAAGGCGTCACGCCAGCTGCCGGGTGTGGCCGGCCGCACGGCCGTGGGTACCGGGATCGGGTTTATTTCCGGCCTGGTGGGCGCCGGTGGCGGATTTTTGTCAGTGCCGTTCATGGTCTGGTGTAATGTGCCTATCCGCAATGCGGTGGCCACGTCGGCGGCATTGGGTTTTCCGATTGCGGTGGGCAACAGTATCGGGTATATCACTTCCGGGATTGAAAAAATTGGTATCCAGGATGGGATGCTGGGTTATGTGTATTGGCCTGGTTTGCTGGTACTGATTACCATGAGTGTGCTGATGGCGCCTGTAGGGGCAAAGTGTGCGCATAATTGGCCGGTTGACAGGCTGAAGCGGATTTTTGCCTTGTTGTTGTTTTCGATTAGTGCATATATGTTGTATAAGTCGCTGACTGCGTTTGGAATCATTTAGGCAATTCAGTTAAGATTGCCGTTTTTTGCAAGGCTATACGTATCCGGGCCTGATTAAGGCTACCAGTGCAGCGACTTCGGCCCGAAGGGGCGTCGGAGCAAACTGGGTAGCCTTAACCAGGCCTTTTTGGTGTCCTGAAAACCTTGTCGTCATTATAAAAGCTGACTTGTGACTGCTCTTCATGCCATCCGGGAATACCAAAAATCTGTAGCGGGATGAAAGGCTTGGTTTGCAGGGTTTGTTCTGTCAGGAACCCGGCTAGATAATCGTCCACTTGCTGGATGGCCGTTGCTGAAAATATCTCAGGCGTGTCGGGATCGGTTTGGTCTTTAGCGGTTACCTCGGCTACCCGCTCATCCGGGTCAGTCTTTTGGCGGCATGGCCCAATGAAATCGGGTATGCGGATGGCATGGGCGGTAATGGCTTTATAAGGGGTCACCAGTTTTTCCAGCAGGGCATGGCCGAAGGCGATAACCCGGGTTTGGCGCCACAGGGGGCGTAAGGTCTGAAAGGCGGTTTGCCATTGTTTGGCTTGCAGGGCCAGCCAAAGCGCGTCCGGGCATTGGATGAAGAAGCCGTTTTCATCAATAATCGTAATGGCATCTCTTGTTTTTCCCCGGGTATCACCTACACCGGCCCGTCTTATTTGTGCCGCCTGTAACTGGTTAAGGCGGATTTTGGTATTAGGGAAGGTAAACCAGCACAGGGCATTGAAATAATCATGCAGGCCATCACGGGTAGGGACATGGCCGGTTTCATAAATATAGGTTTCATAAGCCATGCCGTCTGGCAGGGTTTCCTGTGGGACGAAGTTGACCGGTGGGTGGGCAGGGCGCTGTTCGTTCAGGAATGCGTGAACGCTGGGGACAGTTTGCTGCGGGGCAGGGAAACGGTTTTTCCAGGGCGACCAGTAGGGGGCGTCAAGGCTGATCCGGTTCAGGATAGAGATGGGCATGGCTTTGCAAGTAGGTTAACCCGCCCCTGTGGCAAGGGCGGAGAAGGTAAGACGGACTTATAACGGGCGTGGACGACTATTTTTTAAAAGTGACTTCGGGCATTTTATCGCCCCAGGGCATAAGCGGAACGCCTGATATGCTGTTGTAGGGTGAACCTTCAATCACCCGTTCACTCACCACCAGGTAAACCAGGGTGTTGTTGGGTTTATCCAGCAGGCGGGTCACATTCAGGTCTTTGAATAACAGGCTCATGCGCTGGGTGAAAATATTTTCTTTTTTATCGGGGATGGCTTTTGCCGCCTTGATAGGGCCAACCTGGCGGCAGGAAATGGCAAAGCGCGAGGGGTTTTCTGCCAGGCCCAGTGCACCCGAGATACCACCGGTCTGGGCGTGTGACAAGTGGCACACCACGCCTTCAATATCCGGGTCATTGAAAGACTGGATACATACTTTGTCGTTATTCACAACACGCCAGGTAGTACTGACACAGCCCACTTCAGCGGCATTCACGGCGGGCTGAAAGAAAAGGCCTGATAGGGCAAGAACGGCCAAGAGTAATTTTTTCATGGTAAGCATCTTTTGGGTAGTTGCTGATAGCTATAATATGATGATCAGATTTTTATTATTGTAATGTTAAAAATGAACCAACTGGAAAAACTGCGTATTGATAAATGGCTTTGGGCCGCCCGTTTTTATAAAACCCGTTCGCTTGCCGCCACCGAGGTTGGCAAGGGCAGGGTCGATGTGAATGAACAGTCTTGCACCAAGCCTGCCCGGGAAGTCAAGGTGGGCGATAAAATTACCATTCGGCAGGAACGCATGCACCGGGTGGTGGAAATCAAGGCCCTAAGTGCCGTGCGTGGCCCGGCGCCGGTAGCGCAATTGCTGTACGAAGAAACCCCTGAAAGCATCCAGACCCGTGAAGCAGAGCAGGAAAGAAGAAAGCTGGCCAATGAGCCTGCCGATACCATCTTGCATGGCCGCCCCACCAAACGGGACAGACGTTATCTGGATGATTTGAAACGGCGGTATTGAAGATAATCACATTTGATTTAATATTTATGTAATATTTTTTCCATAAAATTACTTATGGTAAATTATTTTAAATATATATGAATAAGTCAAAATGCAGTCCAGGATTATGGAATATATTGATATTCAGTTTTATCCTCCTGCTTCCCTTTCAGGCCAAAGCTGACCGTATCGGGCTTATAAGCGGGCAAGCATTAATTGAAGCTATTCAGGGGGGTATTGACAATGCACCTGCAGGGCGTACCCGCTTACAGCAACAGACTTTTGCAGATGGATATATAGCGGCATTGATGGATAACCGGGAATGGTGTTTCACAGGAAAAATGCTCCCACATGAAATAAAAAATGACTTATTTGAATATCTGCAATCGCTGGATGCTGAAAAATTGTCATTCAATGCCGCTGGTTTAAGTTATGACGCTTTTACCCGGTTTTGTTCCAAACATAAAACCAGACATAAAACCAAATAAGTGGTATGTTTTGGGTTCAAATAAAAATATAAAAAACATCCACAAAGGAGGCATTATGTCTATTCAATTCAAGCGAAGTACGGTTGTTACATTCCTTGGTCTGGCATTGCTGGCTGGGGGCGCTGTCACGTCCTTGCAGGCTAAAACACCGGCTCTGGTAGCGCCGCCCCAGGTGCAGTATGACTATGATATGGATATTTTCCATCCGGTCATTGCCCAAAACGGGATGGTGTCAACCGAGCAGCATCTGGCTTCAACCGTAGGGCTGGATATTCTTAAAAAAGGGGGCAATGCCGTTGATGCCGCTGTGGGTATCGGCTTTGCGTTGGCAGTGGTGCTGCCCAATGCCGGTAACCTGGGTGGTGGCGGCTTTATGATGGTGCATGACAAGGCAAGCGAACAGACGATCGCCCTGGATTTCCGGGAAATGGCACCCGCCAAGGCCAGCCGTGACATGTATCTGGACGAAAAGGGAGACGTGGCTGCCGGCCGATCGCTATATACCCACCTGGCGGTTGGGGTGCCGGGTACGGTGGCCGGTATGGAACATGCCCTGAAAAAATGGGGTAGCATGCCCTTGGAACAGCTTATTCAACCAGCCATTGATCTGGCTGAAAACGGTTATATCGTTAGTAATTCACTGGCCGAAAACCTGGCAGCCACCAAAGAAAGTCTGGGTAAGTGGGAAACCACCAAAACCATATTCTTCAAGGATGGCGAACCGTTAAAAGCGGGTGATTTGCTGGCCCAGAAAGACCTGGCTGAATCCATGCGCTTAATTGCCAAAGAAGGTGCTGATGCTTTCTACAAGGGGGAAATTGCCAAGCAGATTGTAGCGGAAATGGGCAAACATGATGGACTGATTACCAAAGAGGATATGGCCAATTACAAAGTGGTGGAACGTGAGCCGGTGAAAGGCAGTTATCGCGGGTATGAAGTGGTTTCCATGCCGCCGCCCAGTTCAGGCGGGATTCATGTGATCCAGATGCTGAATATGCTGGAGCGTCATGACCTGAATGCCATGGGGCTGAATAGCGCCAAAACCATTACTCTGGTGGCCGAAACCATGAAGCGGGCCTATGCCGA
>LFRM01131256.1_pt1 | contig 12850 bp, 9 predicted proteins | sample 618341 | NCBI WGS metagenome assembly LFRM01 (sample SAMN03654438, study PRJNA283298) | anaerobic digester metagenome | isolation source: pool of bioreactors CSTR01a, CSTR02a, and CSTR03a thermophilic anaerobic... | place: Denmark: Kgs. Lyngby | collected 2014-05-21
ACGATGAATGGACGGCTCTCACTTTCTCCCATAAAATACGATCCCCTCCTGCGAAGCAGTCATCAGGCAGACTTGTCTTCAAGATCTGGCGCTTCGGCCGTTAAAGCAGTACCCGGTGTCCTGCGCACAAAAGTCACAGAACACCGGGTAAATCTGTACCAATTTCTAATCCGTCCCAATCTTACTTGAGGCCGGGGAAATCATCTCGCGTGTATTCACTGAAATTAGCAGGCGGTACAATTGAACCGTCTTTGACCTTGCCGTAAACTTCCGCAAGTTTTGTTAGTGTGTCTTCAGACAACTGATGTCGTTTGGTTGCCTTGATGTAACCTGTTGAGTCTGATTGCACTGTGAGTACTTCGTTTTTGCCTTTGAAACTCTCATCCAGAATGGCCTGAAGTTGTCTTTCAACGTTCAGGTGCATGACTTTAACGACCGATGTCAGAATGATATTCGTCCCATCTCCACGTTCCCCGTCATCGTACTGGTCAACGTCACATCCAATACAATATACGTCTTGTCTTTCCTTGGCTGCAGTGAAGACTCCGTTACCTGATGCGCCGGCGGCGACAAACAGGATATCGCATCCCTCGTCATACAAGGTGCTCGCAATCACTTTTCCGGTCGCTTCATCAGCGAAGTCACCAACATAGTTGCTGCCAACGTTCGTTCCGGTCACATCTGTTCCCGCGTAAGATGGAAGTGAAATAATCTCGGCGGTTGTTCCCAGATGTGTATTGGCATACAGAACCCCTGCCTCAAACGTGATGCATAATTCACCAATAAAATAAAAAAACGGAACCCGTTTTACGTTCACGGGTTCCGCCTCAGGTATTCGGGTTTCAGTGAATCTTATAAATCTTCGAATTGACTGCGGTAGAGAAACGCGTATTCGCCGTCCTTCTCCAACAGCTCCGTATGAGTTCCCCGCTCGGAAATTCCATGCTCAGAGAGAACAATGATCTCATCCGCGTTTCGAACAGTCGAAAGGCGGTGCGCAATCACAAGTGTTGTGCGGTCGCGCGAAAGTTCATCGAGTGCCGCTTGTATGGCGCGCTCACTGATGTTATCAAGCGAACTCGTCGCTTCGTCGAGAATAAGAATAGGCGGATTGCGCAAAAATGCGCGCGCAATCGAAATACGTTGGCGCTCACCGCCAGAAAAACGTACGCCGTGCTCGCCGACTGCTGTATCATAGCCTTCCGGAAGCGACTCTATAAATTCATCTATATTTGCCCGTTTTGCGGCCTCTCGCACTTGATCAATGGTCGCGTCCCAGTCACCGTAACAAATATTATCGCGTACGGAGCTATTGAAGAGGTAGACGTCCTGCTGGACAACTGCAATATTGTCGCGAAGCGAGTCGAGCGTGAAATCGCGCACGTCGATGCCATCAATAAGTACACGCCCTTGCGTCACATCGTAAAAACGCGGAATCAGAGAACATATCGTTGTTTTCCCGACTCCTGAAGGACCGACTAAGGCGATGGTTTTGCCCGCTTCAACCGTGAATGAGAGATTGTCGAGTACATTCTCGTCTTCATAAGAAAATGTCACACCGTCGAACGCAATCTCTCCCGCAAGCGCGCCGGCCTCCACTGCGTCCGGTCGATCAGCAACATCAGGTTCTGTATCAAGGATTTGAATCATGCGATTAAAGCCGGTCATGCCTTTCTGAAACTGCTCATTAAACATGATTAGCGTGCGAATCGGGTCGAGGAACATATTAATGTAAAGAACATAGGCAATGACATCTGCCGGACGGAGCGTGCCATGAACGACAAAGATGCCCCCCGCAATCAGAGTCGTAAGATACAGCATCCCCTGCATAAAGCGGTTAAGCGTGAAATAACGTCCCATCACAAAATACATGCGCTTTTTCGAGTAATAGAACGCTTCGTTGCCGTGATGGAATTTTTCCATCTCGATCTCTTCACTCGAGAATGACTGGACAGTCCGAATACCGGAAAGGCTGTCCTGGACAATGGCATTGACATCCGCGATTTTGCGACGGTTGTCCATGAACACGTTCCTCATCTTGACACGGTAACCGAATGTCACCACAATCATCACCATTGAGAAAAATACGAGGATCAGCGTCAAGGGGACGTGGATCGTCGCGAGGATAGCAAAAGATCCGATGAGTTTGATCAATGAAATGAACACATTCTCGGGACCGTGGTGAGCAAGCTCCGTGATGTCATTCAAGTCGGAAATCAGACGCGACACCATCTTGCCGGTGCTCGTATTGTCAAAGAACGAGAAAGAAAGCTTCTCCATATGGCCAAACAGATCCCTTCGCATATCCGTTTCAATCCTGGCACCAAGAATGTGACCCCAGGATGACACGAAATAGAGAGACAGCGATTCGACAAGATAAAGCACAAACATCAAGATCGCTGTTTTGGTCAGGATCGGGATGATCAGTGATTTGTCCGGCAGCGTAAATACATCGTTAATCAGATAGCGGATGATTGACGGGAAAGCGAGACCGACACCGCCTTGTACAGCCGCGAAGAAAAGATCTGCGCTGAAAAGTGGAATATACGGTTTATAGTAAACAACAAACCGCATTAATAGAGATTGTTTCTTTTTTGTTTTGGTCATATATTGAGAAGTCCGACAGCGGACTAGTCCCTTCTTACCATTATTAAATTATATTGCCACTAGACAATTTATCATATCTTACTTGATCTGGGCAGAACCGTAACACAATTCTGCCGATCGGACAAATGAATGAATCAACAAAAAGTGTAAACTAGTAGTGTACCGTTGACAGAATTATTTTACGGGAGCACGTCTGTCACGCGGAAGAAAATATGAGCGGACTGTCCCGGTTCTCCTGTACCTCGACACCCACTTAAAATGATAAGGAAACAAAAATCATGGATATCAAGAGCATTTTGCACGCGACCGATCACACACTCCTGAGGACTACATCGACCTGGCAAGAAATTGAAACGTTGCTAGACGAGGCAATGGCCTTTGAATGCGCTTCCTGCTGTATCCCGGCATCGTTTGTTCGCGACGCGGTTTCATACGTCAACGGGGATCTGCCTATTTGTACCGTGATCGGATTTCCCAACGGATACGACACGACGGGTTCAAAACTCTTCCAAACTGAGGATGCCCTCGAGCACGGCGCAACTGAGATCGACATGGTCATTAACCTCGGGTGGGTCAAGGATGAGCTCTGGAGTTTACTCACGGATGAGATCAAAGAGATCCGCGACCAGTGTGACGACGCAATCTTGAAGGTCATTATTGAGACTTCTGAGCTCACAGATCCCGAAAAGATTCGCATGTGTCAAATAGTGACCGCATGTGGGGCTGATTTCATCAAAACGTCGACTGGTTTCGCATCGGGCGGAGCGACGGTCGAAGATATCCGCCTGTTAAAGGAACATGTCGGAGAGCATGTCGGTATCAAAGCCTCCGGTGGCATACGGACACTGGAAGATGCGGAACTTTTTTTGAATCTAGGTGCGACAAGGCTTGGCGCATCGAGCATCGTCAAGCTAGCACGACCTCTTTTCGAACAAGATTAATTTCAAAGACAGAAAGCCTAACTCGTATCGGGCAGATCAATCAAAATAGCCAACCATATCCTCAATTCGGAAGTTGCCCGGGGGGAACGGGACGGTCTGTTTGTTTTTTCCGGCCTCAAGAAGCGTGAGCGCATGCACAAGTGAATCGAGCCCTGCCTCACCGGGAGCGATCGGCGACTTGCCGTCTCGGATCGCGTCGATCATGTCAGCGTAAAGAAATGTGTACGGGTTGCCGATCTGTCTGAGAACACCAATGCCTTCACGTCGGATATGGTTTCGAACAGCGTCGAACATGAGCTTGCGACCATACTGTTTACCGTCATCGCCCAACACCGAAACACTGGGTTTCCCACCCAAGAAAGACGCGCGAATCGTTCCTCGTTCACATCGCAAGAAAAAAGCCGCCTCATGTTGCTCGGGATTTGTATTTGTGGTGCCTTCGAGAAGAAGATAGCGGTTGCCCTCAAGAGATAACACACCCATGACAAGGTCAGCCGCTTCGATGTCATGACACTGACGCGCCAAAACCGCTGTCGCTTCGACAGGCTGAGCGTCCATCAGCCAAGCCATCAGGTCCAGTGCGTGAATGCTCTGGTTCATCAGGGCACCGCCTTCGGCCGACCATGTTCCAAACCAGTCTGCCTGATCATAATACGCCTGGTCATGACCCCACAAAACGGTCGTGGTGCCATAGAGAACATCGCCGAGTTGTCCGCTCTGGATCAACGATTTGATTGTCGATACTCCCGGGATATAACGATATTTGAGGCCGGTAGCAAGCGTTAACCTGCGCTCCCTGGCGGTCTCAACCAGCAATTTTGCTTGATCGGCATCGAGCGTCAGCGGTTTTTCAACGATTAGATGAGCGCCGGCTGCGAGCACTTTTTTGGCCAGATAGGCATGGGTTGACGGCGGCGTCGCGATGACCGCAATATCGAATGATCTCTGTGCGAGCATAACGTCTAGATTGTCCGAAGCCAACGGTACAGACATGCGGGATTGGCGGGATTTGATAACTTCCTCAATCGCCTCACAATCTCGGTCAACCAGTCCTTCCAGCGCGAGATATCCACGTTTTTCAAAATATGATATCGCTCGAAAATGATCACGAGAGGCTCTCCCGCAACCGATTACAAGGACGCGCAAAGGCTTGTCCGGTTTTTGCCGTCTTCCCATAGTTGCTCCGTTTATAAAGATATCCCCGTGCGATAACCGGCACGCACTGCTTGAGTAACCATCCCCGGATGCCCGGCATCACCGATTAGGTGAACCTCCGGCGCTATATACGAATCTAGAAGCAAGCGGTAAAATGCGTCGTTCTGTTTACTTCCTGTGGCGAGGACAACAAGATCTGCCTCCAACTCACGTGTTTCAATAACCTGCTTGATTGGCTTAGCCAATGGGTTAGGAACGTTTTCGGGGAGAATCGGCGCCCACGTATTGTACGGGTCGGGTACAGTCTCGGACACGTTCGTCCGGACAATGACCTGCCCGTCATCGATTCTTTCAAGTGTGGTGCAGTTCATTAGCCTGACCTGATGTTTTTCAAGCTCATAGATTAGATGACCGCGGTTTGCGGTGCATATGCCGTCCATCATGTGGGGAAGCATTTCGACAACGGTGACATCGAGACCGCATTCGGCTGCCAGCATGAACGCGACTTCGCACCCCACCGATCCGCCTCCAACGACAACAGCTTTGTGTTTATCAGCCATAAGCGAAAGGTCCGTCAATAGTTCCCTGGCATATTCGGCACTGTTAATGCCTTCAACCGGGGGCGCCGTCTCGCAGCTACCGGTGGCGCAAACGATCGTATCGTAGTGACCATCGGCGAGCACCTGGAGCGTCGCTTCCGTTTCAAGATAGAGTGTGAAGCGCGGGTTATCACGCGATTGTTTTTCGACCGTGTATTCCATCCACTCCAGATAGTTGCGGACATCACGCTTGAATGCGGGTACGGCCGCAAGACGCACCATCCCCCCGACACCTTCCTGTTGATCAATGAGATGTACTTCGTGACCGCGTGCAAGAGCTGCCATCGCGCACTCGAAGCCGGCGGGACCTGCTCCGACAATAGCTATTTTTTTCATAATAGGCGCCTGTGGAATATGTTTGGGCAACATCATCTCAAATGATGTTCTCGGGTTCACAGCACACATCGGGTGGCCACCTTCAACGAACTCATTGATGCAGGCTTCCTGACATCCGATGCACGGCCTGATGTCAGCGACGCGCCCGGCATATGCCTTATTCGGCCATTCCGGATCGGCAAGTAGCGGACGTCCAAGCATCACCATGTCACATTGTTCTTCGGCAAGCGCTTTCTCCGCAAGATCAGGATAACCAAGTTTCCCGACAGCGACGACAGGCACAGGAATCCCCTTGTTGGAGACAATCGCTTGGTCGGCAAAATAGTCTTTGACGAGTTTTGCCACCTCAAGGTAGAGACCAGGTTTCATGGTAGCGGGCGGATGCGGAAGCCACCAGTTATCGTAGCAGCCAAGATCAACATCAAACAGATCGACACCTGCCTTAACAAGATTTTTCATGTAATCGAGCGTCTGTTCGATGGTGCGTTCATTTTTGAATTTCCGCAATGATTTAACGGTATTCATCCGGTCACCGTATGTCGAATTCAGAGCGAGAGAAAGATCAATCCGGTACATGATGGGATAATCGGGGCCTGTCCGCTCCCGGATCTCACGGACTATATCGATTCCAAATGCCTGCCAGTCGGCATAACGACCAAGCTTGCGGCGGTTGAACGCAGGGTTTGTAATTTGCTCAAGGAGATATCCCTCGTGACCATGGAGATAAACACCGTCGATTGTCGCTGTTTTGGCATCTGCGGCGGCCTGTCCAAAGTTTTTAACTATTTTACGCATCTTTCTGCCCGACAAACGGAGGCAAGGTACACCCGGCAAATAATAGTTGGGATTCAGTGATGCTGACACAGGGAACTTGAATTGGTCCACAAGACACTGTGGGTTTCCGACGCGTCCGAGACCTGCCGTAAGCTGGATAAAGAAATGTGCTCCCGCCGCGTGTACACTGTGTGCGACATCACGCCAACCAGAAGCATACGTGCGACTTCCCAGAATCTTGGGAAAATACGTAAGATTGCCCGGTTCGCTGAGCGAGTGATCGATTCCGAATGATACAGGTACTAGTCCCGACGTAATAAGGCCGACACCGCCTTTCGCGCGCTCCTCGAAATAGGCAATCATGGCGCGATCGGGCCGACCGGTCTCTTCCGTCATAGAAATATTACCCATAGGCGCCATGACGAGTCGGTTCTTTAAGGTGATATTATTGACGCGGATCGGCGAAAACATTGTTTTGTAGGGGTACAAAAGTTGTGTCATCCGCCCCCCTGCCTGTTTTTCCTCATCAAGAAACCAGTCACCTGAATCACTAAGCCACTCATCCAAAAGTGTTTCCGAATATTTCATCATAACCAAAATCTCCTGTTCTCCAGACCGCCAAACACGTGACTCATCGGTCACGATTTATCTCAAATAATGAGCTTTTATGTTCTCAAATCATACCACGTATCACAGATAATGAAGGATTCAAAACAGTTCTCAAGCCATGATTGGTCGCTAAAGTTGAATAATTGTCATAGCTGTGGCAAGGTATGCTGTGCTCTTCGAGTAAATTCGAAACATTCCCTAAGGAGTACAATTTTGAACCAATCTGATCAAATGGAATCAGCAAATATTCCTAAATTATTATTAAAATTTTCCCTGCCGGCCATCGTCGGTTTGTTAGTAAATGCCTTGTACAACATAGTGGACAGCATTTTCGTAGGCCAAGGCGTGGGGGAGTTAGCGCTTGCCGGAGTTACCGTAGGCTTGCCTGTTGTCACCACATTTATGGCTTGCATTATGTTGATCGGCATGGGCGCTACGTCCTTGATTTCAATTCGCTTGGGAGAAAGAAAAGGACAAGAAGCGGAAAAAATTGTCGCGAATGCCCTGGTATTATTTCTAGTTATAGGTGTTAGTTTAACTGTAGTCGGACTAATATTTCTCAAGCCAATGCTGATTTTCTTTGGAGCTGGTCCAGATATATTACCCTATGCTGTTGACTATATGAGAATTATTCTGCTTGGCAGCATTCTCTTTGCAATTGGCACTGGCATGAATAACTTTATTCGGGCTGAAGGCAATCCGAAAACAGCCATGAACACGATGTTGATCGGAACGGTTGTAAACATTGTCTTAGACTACGTATTTATATTCGTATTTAAATGGGGAATTAAAGGTGCCGCAATCGCGACCATTATTTCATATGGAGTGACGAGTGTCTGGGTATTGCACCATTTCATCGCAGGAAATAGCATTTTGAAAATCCGAATTGAAAATTTCAAACTTGAGAAAAGACTGGTCAAAGCAATTGTTTTGATAGGCTTTCCTTCGTTTATCTTGCAAATAACCGGAAGCGTTCAACAAATCATTCTCAACCGCTCTTTATCTCGTTACGGTGGTGATTTGGCTTTAGCAACCATCGGGATACTGATGAGCACGATAACTTTTCTCATTATGCCCGCCATGGGAATCAGTCAAGGCGCACAGCCCATAATTGGATACAATTACGGCGCCAAGAAATATGAGCGCGTCAAGGATACTCTGAAATTATCGATTGTCGCGGCGACTGGTATCGTGACACTTGGTTTCGTCATTTCTAAAATCTGGCCCGTTCAAATCATTAGTTTATTTAACAATAATCCTGAGCTAATCAAAACAGGAACCCACGCTATGGGAATCTTTTTCAAATTTATACCATTAGTGGGTATGCAAATGATTAGCGCCAGTTATTTTCAAGCTGTGGGCAAACCCAATCAAGCGACGCTTTTAGGGTTATCTCGACAAATAATTATCTTTATACCGCTATTACTCATTCTGCCCCATTTCTGGGGATTGGAAGGCGTATGGTGGTCAGGGCCTCTCTCTGATTTAGGCGCTTTTGTACTCACGGGCCTCTGGTTATGGCATGAGATTAGAGCGTTGAATAAAATTCAAGAATCATCTGAGACAAAGGTGACTATTTTCACAGATTAAATCGAGCTTTGCCAAAAACGCTCTAAATACGTCTGCTCATTTTTATTAAGCACAATGACAGATTATCTTTTGTGTGCGACCTATCATCCGGCATAATCCATGAATTCATATTGTCACTTTACCTAAAGACTGATACGATACAGGCAGTTGATACCTATCTCATATTAACAAAACTTGGAGGTGCAAAAATGATTATTGGTGTCCCTAGAGAAATTATGCCCGGAGAGCGTCGCGTTGCCGCGTCGCCTGAAACAGTTGCGAAAATGGTCCAGGATGGACTAACCGTTTTGGTCGAAAAACAAGCCGGAGAGGGCGCCTACTACCACGATCCTGAATATGTGGCCGCAGGAGCAGAAATTGTTGATGACATTTGCGATATTTATGATCGCTCCAACGTCATCCTAAAAGTTAAAGAACCCCTTTTCAACCAGGAAAAGAATAAGCACGAAGTCGATATGATGCATGAGGGCCAGACCCTCATTACCTTTATCCACCCTGCGGCACCAGTCAACCATCAAATGGTGAAGAACCTCGCCGCTCAAGGGGTGACAAGCATAACGCTCGACGGCATCCCGCGCATCACACGGGCACAGACAATGGACGCGCTAACCTCCATGAGCACATGCGCGGGCTATAAGGGTATGTTAATCGCCGCCAACGAATTGCCGAGTTTTGCCCCGCAGATTTTTACCGCAGTAGGCATGATTAAGCCGATTAATGTACTGGTTATCGGCGCCGGTGTCGGAGGCCTCCAGGCGATCGCAACAGCGAAACGTCTTGGCGCCATTGTCCACGCCGCAGATATCCGTCCCGCCGCAGCAGAGCAGGCAATGTCGCTGGGCTCAAAAGTTATTGATCTGAATATTCCCGCCGACGAAGCCATCGGTGAAGGCGGTTATGCACTCGCGCTAAAGCCGCAGCGTCTTGAAGAAGAACGCAAAATCCTTGCCGAACACGTCAAGAATATGGACATTATCTTTTTGTCCGCGCTTGTCCCTGGTAAATTGGCTCCCACACTGATCACAGAAGAAATGGTCAAGAGCATGAAGCCCGGCTCCGCCATCGTCGACATCTCGATCGATCAGGGTGGCAACTGCGCGATCACACCTCCGGGCACCATCGAAGTCAAACATCACGTGACATTGATCGGCATCAAGAATATCCCCGGACTCCTTCCCACGAGCTCGACCTGGATGTTCTCTCAAAATGTTTACAATCTTTTAAAATATCTCATCAAAGACGATCAGATCTATCTCGATATGGATGACCCTATCATCCAGAGTTCCCTGACGACTTACAAAGGTCAGGTCGTCCACCAAGGCGCATTAGAGGCATTTGCCGAACTTGGTCATTAATCATCGGATTACGGAATGCCGCACTCTCGATAGTGCGGCATTTTTCTGCAACTGTAAGCAAACAAACAATTATTCATAAGGAGACATTTTATGACAATAACACAGGGCATCTTAGTCGCTGTTTTCATCGTGGCTACCCTGGTCGGTTACAAAATTATCAACCGCGTGCCAAGTCTGCTACACACACCGCTGATGTCGGGGATGAACGCCTTTTCTGGCGTTACCGTCCTCGGCTGCCTGTCTGCGACAGCCATGGCCGCCCACTGGGGAAGTAAGACCCTGGGCTTCATCGCTATTGTTATCGCGATGATCAACGTCGTCAGCGGGTTTGGAGTAACCGATCGTATGCTTCGCATGTTCCACAGCAGTAAGCCGAAAGAGCGAGGTGGCAAGTAATGTTACTATCCATTCTTTCAAATTTATCCCTGATGCCGGTTGCCATGGCAGCTGAGCATGCGTCTTCCACGGAAAGCATCATCTATTACATAGCGGCAGGTGTCCTGACGGTTGCTGTCCTGATCGGCATATCCATGTTAAGCCGCGTCGAAACCTCAGTCACCGGCAACAGAATAGGCGCTTTGAGTATGCTGCTCGCCATTGTTTTGACACTCTGGTATTTCAAGATTTTTGGTGTTGTGGAACTCTGGATCGCCATGTTGATTGGACTACTCATCGGTATTTATGCCGCTATGAAAATCAAGATGATCCAAATGCCGCAGATGGTTGGCCTTCTGAATGGCCTTGGCGGCGGCGCTTCCATGCTTGCCGGTATCCTGACCCTGATCGCCGCAACATCTCAAGAAACGGCATTCTCACTTGTGACTGCTGGTCTGGCAATCTTTGTCGGATCCCTGACTCTGACCGGAAGCCTTGTGGCTGCGGGCAAACTCCATAAAGTTCTCCCCCAACGACCAATTGTTTTGAAGGGACACCCGATCTGGACCGCGGTTACGCTCATCCTGTCGCTTGTCACGGTCATTTTGCTCGCAATCCCTGCTGTCCTCGCGGTTCCGATCCTGAAGGCGGTTATGATTCTGCTTTGTGCCGCCCTATCAGGCACATTCGGCGTGATCTTCGCAATCCGAGTAGGCGGCGCCGATATGCCGATCACAATCTCACTACTCAATTCACTTTCTGGTGTCGCAGGCGCAATCGCTGGTATGGCCATCGAGGATCCGCTGCTCGTCGCAGTCGGAGGCGTTGTCGGCGCATCCGGGCTCTTGCTCACACAAATCATGTGCCGGGCGATGAACCGTAAACTGTTGGATATCCTGCTTGGAAAAACATCGGCCTCCGGCAAACCGGCACAACCTAAGAAGCCAACCGAGCCAAAGAAAGTAGCGCCACTCACTGAACTCATGACGGCACAGTCGCCTGAGGAATGCTGCGGATGCTGGCTCAAGGACGCTGAACGCGTCATCATCATCCCCGGTTACGGTATGGCGCTTTCGCAGGCACAATCAATTGTCAAACAGCTGGTGACCGAACTCGAAGCGGAAGGCAAAGACGTTAAGTTTGCTATCCATCCGGTGGCCGGCCGTATGCCGGGACACATGAATGTCCTCCTTGCAGAAGTCGATATCCCGTATGACAAACTCTATGAGATGCAGGACGTCAATGAGGAATTCAAGGATACCGATGTCGCCATCGTAATAGGCGCTAACGACGTCATTAACCCGGCGGCAAATACGGCCGAGGGCACACCGATTTATGGTATGCCAATCCTCGACGTCGAAGACGCGAAACACGTCATCATATGCAATTTCGATAAACTCCCAGGCTACGCCGGTGTCGACAATCCACTCTACGATGAGGGAAAAGAGGATCATATCGCGCTGATGTTGGGCGACGCCAAAGATATGCTCAATGCGATCATGAAATCTTTCCGATCCACAAAGACGACAGACGCGGACACAACCAGTGACGGCAAAGAGCTCACTCCAGAGCTCACATGCGGCTACTGGCTGCGCGAGGCAGAGCGCGTCATCATCGTACCCGGCTACGGCATGGCACTGTCTCAGGCCCAATCAGCTGTCAAACAATTGATGACTGAGCTTGAGCAAGAAGGCAAACAAGTAGAGTTCGCCATTCATCCTGTCGCCGGACGTATGCCCGGGCACATGAACGTACTCCTCGCCGAAGTCGATATCCCGTACGATAAACTGCACGAGATGCAGGACATCAACCCTGAATTCAAAAACACAGATGTCGCTATCATCATTGGTGCCAATGACGTGGTGAACCCGGCGGCGAATACGGCCGAAGGAACACCCATCTACGGTATGCCGATTCTCGATGTCGAAGACGCGAAACACGTCATCATATGCAACTTCGACAAGCTACCCGGATACGCCGGCGTCGACAATCCACTCTACGATGAGGGAGATGCGGACCACATCACTCTGATGCTGGGTGACGCCAAAGAAACATTGAACACTATTATGCGTGCGTTCCGCATCTGTGATGTCCCTCGGGAGATTGAGGGAGATGACATCACTCCGGTGGAGGCAGGCGGCCAATGGTTGAGCGATGCCAAGCGCGTAATTATCGTCCCCGGCTACGGTATGGCGCTTTCCCAGGCACAGTCGATCGTGAAAACGCTGATGATAGAACTTGAGACAGCCGGAAAAGAAGTCGAGTTTGCGATCCACCCTGTCGCCGGTCGTATGCCGGGACATATGAATGTGCTTCTCGCTGAGGTTGACGTGCCCTACGACAAACTTCATGAAATGCAGGACATCAATCCCACATTTAAAGATACCGACGTGGCCATTATTATCGGCGCCAACGACGTCGTCAACCCGGCGGCGAATACAGCCGAGGGCACACCCATCTATGGCATGCCAATCCTCGACGTTGAAGACGCTAAACACGTCATTATTTG
>LFRM01154156.1_pt2 | contig 12850 bp, 12 predicted proteins | sample 618341 | NCBI WGS metagenome assembly LFRM01 (sample SAMN03654438, study PRJNA283298) | anaerobic digester metagenome | isolation source: pool of bioreactors CSTR01a, CSTR02a, and CSTR03a thermophilic anaerobic... | place: Denmark: Kgs. Lyngby | collected 2014-05-21
TACTTCCTAAAATTACATCGGTAGACATTCCCTCTATAAAAATATAGTATGAAATGTCTATATTCTTCCCGGCGTTGGCAATAAGATTAAGTCGAACCAGAGCACCGTCTTTACCTGACTCTACTAGTTCCACTCTTTCTTTATTCCTCTCCCCAGCGGAGTAGTAATATTGGACAAACTCTTCTAAAGTAACCTTTTTCTTTGGTCTTTGAAGGGCGAAGAATAAAATGGCAAAAAGAAAGACGTAGATAAAATAAAATCTAAAGCCCTTTCTAAAGACCTTCCTGAGCCCCTGTTTATTCAAGATATTCACCCCTTTAGGATCCTTTGAAATGATGCATTAGACATGATCGTGAATGTTCATCCACTCAATATTTAGGCCTGCATAGTTTACATGAAGACTACTACACAAATACTAATGCACCAAGCATGTGGACAACTTGTTGCAAGAGATATTTCGTATTAAATCCTAAAGGAAACAGGATAAGGATTCACAGTACTGCCAGCCTTACCAGTCCCTACGAAACTCTGTCTCCACCACTGCCATATCATGGACTAAAATACTACCAATCAAACTAAAACCAGTATATTCAATTTTCTCAAAGGCTCCGATTATACCATTTTTATTATCCCAAGTAGGCAAGAGTATAAATCGATCCTTTTCGTACTCAGAGTGCCAGGTTTCAAAAATATAGGTATAGGTCTCCTCTTTGAAATCTGGACCATAGGAGTAAATCAAAAAGTCTTTGGTTATCTCTAGCCTTTCCTCCCCATCTTCGCTTACCCAATTACCAAGGACTTGAGGACTCACCCAATCCTTACGAAACTCGGTAAAGTTAACGCTCAAATCCTGAATCAGCAAACTCCCTACTAGCTTATTGCCTCGCAATTCTATTTGGTCAAAGGCTCCAAGTAATCCATCTTCATTATTTTTTTTGGGGTATAAATAGAACTCTGGATCTTCTCCTGGGAAATGATAGAACTTTGCTTTATATTTATAGGTCTCCTCTAGATCTAGTGGGCCATTACTATACACAAGAAAGCTACCACTGATCTCTAGTTTTTGTGTGCCCTGTTCATTTGTCCAAAAACCAATAATATCTTGCTGGTATTTGTATTTCATGACCCCAAAGTATAGTAGTACCGCTAGAGTAAGCAGGGCTACTAAAAGGAGCAGAATACGGATTATCTTTATAAGATGTCTTTTAACGTTTTTCATCGCAACCACTCCTTTTAATTAGTAACAGTATTCACTTTTGTGAAGCCATTGCTAGTGTCATATTTTTATCTCCAGAACATCTAGTTAAAAATATTCTAAACTAAATTATTCCAGCTCTTCTAAAAATATATTCAGTAGACTTGTGGAAGGCCTGCTTAATTTGATAATAGTTCTTTGACCATTCGGTCTATTAATATAGGAGTTCTATAGAATAAATCTTCCATATAGACTCTTTCTGTGTATTTGTGGAAATCTTTGCCCCAGGGTCCTACATTAAGAACAGGGATCGAAAGTTCCTTTATATCCTCTAGAGGAATATAGTAGATGTCTTTCCACATCAGCATATTTTCTTCTATATACTTGATGTTTTCCCTATCGGCTTCAAACATAGCGTAGCTTAGATCAGAAATTCCCGTAAAGTAGTTTTGCACATAGTACTGCTGATTCCAAGTCTCCTTTGCAAATTTTACTAGACTCTCTACAGATTTATTTATTTCTAGGCATTTTTCTGCCACCATATTATTATTTGTATTGGGATAATAGGGCGGTGACAGAGCGATAACTACCACAGGGGATAAATCCTTTACATATTCAAGGGTCTTTTCTATTATCTTATAAGCCCCATCAATAATAGATAATTTATTATTATTGAAATCGGATTTCAAAGATTTCATCAGTTTTTCTATGGCCTGGGTAAAGGCTTCTCCCGAATCTCTAAGGGCTTCTTTGTATAGGTCTCCATAGAATTTTACATTGGGTTTCCACTTCAAAGCATCGAGCTTTTTTCCAGACATTTTTTGATACTTATTGTAGCTTTTTTTTGTATCTTCGATTACCTTTTCAAAGGCTTCATAGCTTAGTTGATATAATTTATCGAAGATTTCTTTAGGGGGCTTATCCAGAGTAAGTACACTCATATAGCCCGCAGCAGCTATAGGAAGCGAAACATCGTATACTTCTTTTTTATCCTTCATATAGAGCCATGTCGGAGGAGGTGTGGTGGTATTGCCTACGGTTTCTATGAAATCCGCATTGAGATCTGTCTTTCTTACGATCTCTGAGAGAAGGTTTATTGGATTTAGCCCTCTAAAGACTTGTCCAACATGGGCTAATTTGCCCCTTACATAGAACACCGGCATCAGTTTACCCACGGAGCCATCGTAGATGGTGGCCACATCCTCGGAATCTCTTTCGTGGGGCTCCACATCAAGCATAAGAATGTAGTTTAAACTACGACTCTCTTTCAACTCTTTTAAAAGGGTTACTGCCCCTCTCATCCCAGCCGATAGGTTTTCTTCATCGGGCACTCCCAGAAATAAAATATTGCCTTTAAAGTCCGGGGCCTTCGAATATTCTTCCAATAGAGATAGTACGATGGCGGCTCCACCCTTCATGTCGGCCACTCCTCTACCAAAGAGCCACTGTCCACTGTCTAAGTCTTTTTGCACCAGTTCATCAAGATCAACCCTGCCCTTTTTATACTCCTCAGTAATCTCATAGGGTTTATAGGCCAGTTCCAGGTTCACTCCATAATCATCGGTATCCACGGTGTCGGTGTGGTGAATGATGATAATCGTGTCGTCACCTTGGCCTTTTAGCAGAGCCCAGGGAATTTTTCTTCCCAGATGATCTCCTTCTATTTCGTGAAACCCCCGGTTCTGGCTGTGCTCTTTGAAATAAGGCACTTCCTCGAACCATTTTTCAAAGAATTCCACATTGTTATTTTCCAGAGCTGTGCTGGTATGGGTCTTTACCGCTACATATTCTAGTAGGTTTTTTTCTATTGCTCTTTTTAAATCCACTTTTTCTCTCCTCTTCACTAAAAGTCCACTAACTAGCTTGTCGATATTTTTCTATTATAGCTTACTTGGATCTTCTTTAGCCTTCTGGTACTCTCTTTTAATTTCTTCTAGATATAGAGGGTTATCATTTCATTCCTTTATAAACTGGAAAATAACTTTCCCTCCCTTATGATTGCTTCATGGGTCTTTTCACTTTTCATACCTGGGCAAACTCTGTTCTATGAAGCTTTTAGGGCTCTAATACTAAGGGTGGGGTGAAAAACCGGGCAGATACAATCTACCTTTTCAGGATAGTCGGCCATATGGTCCTTTAAGGCCAGAACCCAATTTTTAAATTCTCAATCAATGGATTTATATTTTGTCTCCTTTAGAGTACTTCATAGTTTGCTAGTTTACTTGTTTTTCTATGATAATGGCCCCAGCACTCGGTGATAATCTTTCTAGCAGCAAAACTCGATGTCAGGGTGGGATCTAAATTTGGAGCCACTTCTACAACATCAAAACCCATAACCGGTAGGTCAAAGATGCCCCTTAGAAGTTCCAGCAGTTCTCTACTGGTAAGTCCACCAAACTGTGGGGTCCCTGTTCCTGCAGCGTAGGCCGGATCCAGTACATCGATATCCACCGTCACATAGATGTGTTTAAGATGGCTCATCTTCTCTTTTACTCTTTTAAGAACTTCTTCTACTCCAAGTTGATAAAATTTCCTAGCACTTATGACATTGACGGGATTGTTTTTACAAAATTCCACTTCATTCATTTCGATGGAGCGGATCCCAATGAAAAATATATTTTCTACGCCGCAGACATGGCTGAGCTCTGTGGCTCTTCGTGCAGGACAGCCATGGGAGTATTTGTTTCCTCCCAGCTCGTCGCACAAATCAAAGTGGGCATCAAGATGAATAATGCCAAAGGGTTCATCTAGGGCCTTATTGATGCCTTGATAGATAGGAATAGAGGTGGAGTGGTCACCACCAAGCATGGTAAAAAATTTCTTTTTTCCCACGATTTCACTGACTTTTTCTTCTACCTCTTTGAAGAGTCTGATTTGATCTTCCCCCTGGAAATCCCCCAGATCTAAGACCTTTAAATCCTCTATAAGCTCAAAATCCTCCGTTGTGGGAGTAATGCTATAGGTTATACTTCGAATGGATTTAGGCCCATCCTTGGCACCCTGGCGAAAGGAGGCCGCCCCATCATAGGCAAGACCCAGTACAACAATATCCGCTTCCTCTAAGGGTAAGGCCGGACGGTTTAATCCTGCCCACAGTTCTTTATCCTTTATCATGTCCTTGGTTTCTCTCATTTTCCCATACTCCTTAGGTTCTTATTCATAAATACCCACAGTGGTATTTCTTATTTCTATTATTCCAGTTTCTTTCTACTACTCATTACAAAATTCTATGGCCGTCAGGGAATACACAAGCAGCGCTAGATAGATCTGGGCTCTTTCTATAAATTCCTCGGAAGAGTGGGCAGACTCTAAATCCCCGGGACCAAAAACAATGGTAGGAATCTTAGCGTAGCTACTTAGAAGCCCCCCATCGGTCCAGGCCGAGAAGGATGTGAGCTGGGGCTCTTTACCCCATGCTTTTACTATGGCCCTTTTCGTTGTTGTTACCAATGGATCCTGTGCACTGGTTTCCATGGCTTGGTGGACGTAGCCTCCATGCATTACACTTTCTTCCATGACTTTCATTTGGCACTTAAACTGGGAATCCTGCCTTGCCATTTCATCGATGACTTCTTGGAGCTCCCCTAATACCTCCTGGTAACTTTCCTGGGGTATCCATCTTCTGTCTATTTTGAGTAGGGCACTTCCAGCCACGGTGCTGGGCTGGGTACCTCCACTAATGGTTCCATAGTTCATTGAGGAAGGACCAATAATGGGATGCACTCGGGAGCGAATCTTGGGCATAAGTTTTTCTTCTAGCCTTTGAATAAAGTTAGAGGCTTTGACGATGGCATTGATGCCCTCCTCTTGTTTACCGCCGTGAACGGTTTTACCAGTAAAGTGAAATTCAAGCCACTCTAGGCCTCTATGGGCAATGCAGATATCCATGTCCGTTGGCTCGCCCACTATGGCTCCACTGGCCTTAAGTCCCTCTTCTAGTAGCGCAATGGTGCCTCTACTGCCTTCTTCTTCGTCGATGACTCCTGCAAATATGAGATCTCCCTGAAGCTCAATGCCAGCACGTTTTATAGCAATCATTGCGCCGATCATGCAGGCTAAGGGGCCCTTCATATCCACGGCTCCCCTACCATAGAACTTTCCGCTGACTTCCTTTAATGTAAAGGGGTCCTGCATATCATAGGGAGGGACGGTATCGGTGTGGCCTGTTAGCAGAAGTGACTTCCTGCCACCGGCACCTTTTAAGGTCGCGACGATGTTGGACCTACCGTCAGCAACGGCGCGAACCTGGGCCGGTATAGCTTCTTTATCAAAAAGAGTTTTGATGTACTCCGCCACGACGCTCTCTTGATTTTCTATTCCCGGATGACTGGGTATCTCTACCAGTCTTCTTATTATTTCCACTACTTCTTTTTCATCCATTGCAGATTTTATTAGATCTACTATATTTTTGTCCATCTCTCCCCCTTCGTAAAGCTATCTACTGTTATTTTATTTCCATGTGTAAGTATATAAATATTTTATCATATATATCCCCAATAGAAATTACATTTAACTACTTTCTCTTTTAAGTGAAGACATTTAGGAAGTTCGCTTTCTGCTTTCGCCTAGAGCTCATCATGAGATAAATATGAGTTCCAAAAAATATCCCGTAAAACTTATCTTAGAATATAGAAAATACTTCTTTTAAAAGAGCAAATTTTCAATAAACTACTGTGATTATCCTAGGATTTATCTTAATAGACACCCATTTTAAAATAAGTTCGATTAAAATTTATCTAGTGGGGGTATAGATATTTNNATATGTAAATAAGCAAAGGAGAAATAGTATGGGAATTTTATCATGGATAATTATTGGAGCACTGGCAGGATGGTTAGCCAGTAAAATGATGAATACAGACCAATCGATGGGAGCCCTGGCAAACATTGTCGTTGGTATTATAGGTGGGGTTCTAGGCGGATTTATTATGGGTTTCTTTAACAAAAGCGGAGTGCAAGGCTTTAGTCTATATTCACTAGGAGTAGCCTTTCTGGGTGCCATCGTTTTACTGGCAATCTTAAAAGCCATATCTAGAAAATAATAAAAGGAGCAATCAATATGAGAGTAAAAAAACAACCTCAACAAAGCAAAAAAAGCTGGTTTGTATTACTATTATCCCTATTTGGGGCAAGAGCCATAATTAAAAAAATGGGATTGGATAAATAATATACAGCTATAAAAATAAGATCCAGTGAGTATTCACTGGGTCTTATTTTTTACTCTAAGGGTCCAATCCCTTTCTTATTTTGTAAAGACGCATAACAGGGTAGCTTGGGTCTACTATTTACTTATATGACTCTTACTTGCTAAAGCCCCTGGGACTCGCTGGAAGCCAGAGCTTGCCTAAATTAGCTTCTTTGTTTTGTCCTGGAAAAATAAAGACCTAGGGATAGAAAGACTATCCCAAATAGCACTTGCATCAGGAGATTGTAGCGAATATCTGCAAAGGAGTTGGTGTTCATATCATTGGATTTTACGTAGTAGTAGGTTGGAAAAAATTTAGCGATAGCCAGTACCTTTTCTCCTAGAAACTCCTGGGGAAGAAATACTCCCGAGATAAAGGAGGTTCCTAGGCTTGCCACGGTGCTTACCCCATTGATGACAAATCGGCTGGTGGTCAGGTTATTTATTAAAAAGGTAAAACACAGCATTGAAAAAGAGAAAACATATAGATTGATAATGTATTTAAAGAGGTCTACCTCGGCTATGAATTTTCCCTTTAGTGCAAGACCTCCCAGTACAAATACCGATGAAATAAGAAGTCCCACCACGACTTGCCCAAGATAGAGTTCTGAGTTAAAGATTATAAACTTTTTAGAGGAAATCTTCGTACGATCTTGAATGTCCTTGGTGTTAAAGTCCGTCATGATTAGCCCAATGACTGCTACATATATGGCGATGATGACGTAGCTGGCAAAGTTAAAGTAGTAGCGAAACCATATATTGACGCCGTCGGTCTTAGAGGGAGTCACCCCCTTGAGTAGCTCTACTTCCACTTCTTTATCCAGAGCCAGCTGAGCCTTATCCAAATGGAAGGCGCCCTCTTTGTAGGTTGCCATGGCAAAGGCCAAGTATTTATTGATTTCATTTTCAATCTGCTGGGGTGCCAGGGCTCTGTCATCACGGACGATCTCAATGGACTTCTCTTTGGTTTCTACTAGGGACTGAAAGTCTTCGGGAATAATGATCACTGAGTCTGCCCCTCGCAGGAAGATTTCTTCTTTAATGGATCCCATGTCATCTTCCATGGGAATGATGGTGTTGGCTTTATCAAGATACATGGTCAGCCCCTGGGAGAGCTCACTGCCACTTTTATCAACCACTCCAATATTTAAATTTGTTTGTATAAAAGAGCTTTCTTTGTTTTGGGTTTGAGAGCCATTTATTATTGACAGTACAAAGAATATCATGGCGTAGCCAAGGATGATCCATTTTTGCCTAAAGGCACTTTTTATAAAATACTTAAATACTGTCATATTGGCTCCTCCTTAAAAAGAGATAGGATATTCCCAGTAAAAGGATGGAATAAACTCCCAGTGCCACCATGCCCTGGGTTAGATTGCTGGTGTTGCCCAGTAGATTGATTCTATAGAGACTGTTTGTCACAATAGAGACAGGGTTTAGCTTAGAAACTATTGGAAAACTCTTATCAATGGCAACCTTTATATCAGGACTCATAAGCCCTGCTAGGAAGGATAAAAACAGGGTTAACACTATGGAGAACATCGTTTTGACTCCAGGGCTTTTCTTATTAGAAGAACCAATGAGGAGGCCAAGGGAGATCCCAAATATATTTCCCAGTAGAATAAATACGGCGCTATAGCCTAGATTTGTCAGTAGCTCAAGTTTTAATACATACTGCAAATAGACAATTAGCAAAATATTAGAGGCGATATTCGTTGCCACACCCACGACCATTCCTGAAAAGAGCAGGGTTGATTTCTTAATGGGAGTAATGTTGATTCTAGCCCCCAGGGGGGAAAGATTGGCTTGGGACAAATTTACCGCTTCAATCCCCGCAAAGACTCCGTAGGTGGAAACCATGGCAATCAGGGAGTAGAAAATAACTAGGATTCCCTTGGCCTCTTGATTTTGGCCCGATAGATAATCGACATTAAAATCTATATTTTCTATGGACTCACCCAGAGCCATGGTTTGTAGGATTTGGTCAGCAATCCCTTTTATAATGGTTTGACCTAAACCGGACCGGTCCACCACTATATTTAAATCTGATTGAATGAATCCATCTATTTTTTCGGAGTCCAGGCTGGTGGCAATATCCTTTTCTTCTACTAGAATTACATTCAGTATATCGATGTCTTCTAATATGAAGAGATAGGGATTGTCCTGGCCAAGGCCTACATTAATGGGCTCTAGCTCTAAGTTGGTGATTCCGCTAAAGGTTACAAAGAAAAATGTGGCCAATATAATGGGATACATCAGGCCCCAAAAGGTAAAATCCAGATCTCTAAACATGTTTTTACCTTGGTATAGGATGTTTCTATATAAATCTTTCATATTTATTCTCTTAGCTCCTTCCCTGTTAGTTCTAGAAATACGTCGTTTAAACTGGGAAGTTGACTGTAGAGTTTGGTGTAAATCAGTTCATTGCTTCTGATAAAGTCCAGTAAGTTTGAAATGTTATTGATTCCGTTTTCAAATTTAATGGTGTATTCACTATGGGTTTTCTCAATATCGATAACATGGGGAATGACTCTTAGTTTGTCCGTTACATCTTCTTCTAAGTTCTCAAATCCTACGATAATCTTTTCTCTAGTGCTGATCATGGATTTGAGTTCCTGTAGGGTTCCAGTTACAAGGGACTTGCCCCGATCCATAATGATAATCCTGTCGCAGAGCATCTCGGCTTCTTCTAAATAATGGGTGGTATAGATAATGGTACTGCCATCCCGGTTGAGTCTTTTGATGCCTTCTAAGATAAAGTTCCTACTCTGGGCGTCTACGGCTACGGTGGGTTCATCGAGGAAGATCAGCTTGGGCTTGTGGGATATACCACAGGCAATGTTGAGGCGTCTTTTGAGTCCCCCGCTGAGCTTTTTCGGAAAAAACTTTTTGTATTCACTCAGGCCTACAAATTCGATGGCTTCGGCTACATACTGCTTTCTTGTACTGCTATCATCAATATAAAGTCCGCAGAAATAGTCAATGTTTTCTTCTACGGTTAAGTTTTGAAATACGGACACTTCCTGGGGCACTATACCTATATCTTTTTTTAGTGCATAGGAATTTGGTGTCATTTTCTGTCCAAATACCTCTATACTCCCTTTGTCAATTTTTAATAGAGACAAAATGCAGTTTATGGCAGTGGTTTTACCGCATCCATTGGGGCCTAGGAGCCCTAATATTTCGCCTTCTCTTACTTCCATGTTGAAATGATCCAGGGCGATAAGCTCTTTATATCGTTTGACTAAGTTTTCTACTTTAACAATCATTTTTTCCACTCCCCTTTCTTTATCTTCATTCTATCAACTATATATAGCGACAAGTAGTGTGGAGAGTCACGATTCTTTATGACATTTGTCATGAAAGATTGCATTATCCCAATTTAAATATATAATTGAATTCTATAGACCAAAGGAGATTCAATGAGAATGTTTACAGAAAAATCCATTATTACGGCCCTGTGCCTTTATGCCACCTATGCCTTTTTAGAGGGCGTAGATTTGGTTGCTCTTTTCCTTCTCTCTCTTCTTCTTTCTGTGGCCCTGGACCTTTCTGTAAATAAAAAATATAGATATGTTTTCTATATCCTTTTCATCTTACTGGTTTTATATCATCCTGCTTTTATATTCTACCTGCCCCTTATTTTTTATAATCTCTATTTAGATTTCAAGTACCTAAGTCTCCTCTCTCTACTGCTACTCTTTATAAATTTTCCTCCTATGGTTTTAATCATTTCTTTTCTTTCCCTTTACTTTTCCTACTCCACCGACAAGGTGGAAACCATGGTCATCCAGCATAGAACCTTAAGGGATGATCTAAGAGAGGACACTCTGATGCTTAAAAAATATAATGAGCAGCAGACTCTGGATAGAGAAAAAAATATACACATCGCCATCCTTACGGAAAGAAATAGGATTGCTAGAGAGATTCATGACTCCATTGGCCACGCCATCAGCAGCAGCATTTTGCAGGTACAGGCTCTTAAAGTCATATCTGATGACGAGGCTAAGGAGCCCCTGGACCAGCTTCAAAACACCTTAAACGATGGCATGAATGACATTAGAAAAAGCCTTCAAGGTCTCAGAGATGAATCCCTAGACTTAAAAGCTCGCATTGAAAGTTTAATTGATGATATACCCCATATGGCTGTGGAGTTTATCTACCACTTAGATGAGGATATGGATTACAATTTGAAATTTGATGTTCTCTCCATCGTAAAAGAAGCCATTACCAATACAGTTAAGCATTCCGATGCCACAAGTTTAAAGATTAGTTTACTAGCGCAACCAAAGTTCTATAATTTAATAATAGTTGACAATGGTACCATTAAACCTCTTTTTGAACATAAAGGCATTGGCCTTGATTACATTACAGAAACGGCCAATAAATATGACGGTCACTTTAACTACAATTACGAAAAGGGCTTCAAAATGCACATTACCTTGATGAAAGGAAACTAAGATGAATCTTATAATAATTGATGATGATTATCTTGTGGTAAATGCACTAAAAACCATTCTGGAGTCCAGTGGGATGAATGTTCTGGCAATAGGCTATAGCGGAGAGGAAGCATTAAAACTTTTTAAAAAGCACAAACCCGATATCGTTCTTATGGATATCAGAATGAAGGGAATGAGCGGAATCGAAGCTACAAGAGAGATCCTAAAAATAGATAATAAAGCGAAAATTCTTCTTATTACTACCTTCCAGGATGATGAATACATAAGAGAAGCTTTATCTCTTGGATGTAAGGGATATATCTTAAAGCAAAATATAGATAGTATTATCCCCTCTATCAGTGCTGTCCACTCTGGGAATATGGTTTTTGATAGCCAGATCGTATCCTCGATAAGAAGGTATAGGGAAAAGGATATAGAGGGAGAGCTCTCAGAAAGAGAGATGGATATTCTAAAACTGCTTGCTGATGGTCTAAATAACAAAGAAATTGCAAGTAGTCTTTATCTTAGCGAAGGTACCATTAGAAATTATATTTCTACTATGCTAGATAAACTAAACCTTCGGAATAGAACGCAGCTTGCAATTTATTACTATAAATCTAAGTTCGACGTAGAGGATAAGTGATTTTTTGACTCGTATGGCAATTAGATCTATTCTAAAGGCGGATAAGCATGAATATAATCCATTTTCGTGTTGACTTCCCTGCAATAAAAAACTTTGAAAGTAACTAGGTTTTTATGCCCAAGAGGACTAGGAAAACAAATAGGTTAGAAGCCCAGTTTCCATTTAGGGTAAATTAATATGACTCTACTTTAAGCCTCATTTATCTGGATTCGCCAGTCAAATATTACCTCCACTAAGGTAAAATCCTAGGCAAAAAAACAAGCAAAAAAGCCTTTGCTTGTTTTCTCTTTTTTAGATAAGTGACTCTCTTGAGTTAATCCTTTAGATCTCTTCTTCTTAGAGAGGATCAAAAATCTATACTTAAGCAAGCGTTTCTCTGCCTTTTTTATGTGCTGTGATTTTTATCTTGGCGGTAGATAGCCCTCAAAATTTCAAATCCTAACTTGGTTAAAGACACTAATCTATAGACCTTTTTATAGGGAAAGGAACTAGCTCGCTTTTTCAATAGGAGGAATTCTATTATCAATCCTAAATTGTAAAATTAAAAAGGCATCTACTTTTCACCCACTATCTTCTACCAAAACAATACCCTCTCTTACAGACTGAAGTTTTTTTTGTTCTTGTCGGAAAACTCAACTTCAAGGGATATAGGGAGTTTTCCTCCCACTAAAGCCAGGTTTTAATTCTATTTGCAAAAGCCAGCTCAATAAGGAGATTTCCTCTGTTATAATGTCCTTTAGAAGAAGAGCCTTGGTCCTGGTCTTTTAAGGCGGGNNTCTTTTTTACTTTAAGTCATAAAGTAATCTAGGAAGTTGCTTAATATAAAAGGAGAAATCACAAAATGAAAAATTGGTTGCAAGACTTGCAAAACAAATTACAGCTATGGATGCAGGGAAAATACGGCCTAGACAATCTTTCGAAAAGTTTGTTAATCCTCTCTTTGGTTTTTTTATTATTATCACCCCGCTCCTCTATCTTTAATCTTATATCTCTTATTATCTTGGCATTTATAACCTTTCGTAGCCATTCAAAGGATATAGCAAAGCGTCAAGGTGAACTAAGGGCCTATCTCCTATTCACAGGAAAAATAAAACAGTTCTGGAATCTTCAAAAAAATAAAATTCGTCAAGGCAAAACCCATAGATACTTTAAATGTCCCAATTGCAAATCGAATTTTCGCGTCCCTAGAGGCAAAGGAAAAATAAGAATTTCTTGTCCTAAATGTGGCCATCAAATCATAAAAAAAACCTAGTCTTTTACAAAGCTATCTAGTCCCAATGAGAATAAAAACAAAATATGCAAGGAGCTATATATGGATAAACACAATGAAGATCTTTTATTTTCCGAAAAAATGAAGTCCTTAAGCAATGAAAAAACTCTGGACTGGATCG
>LFRM01346296.1_pt1 | contig 12850 bp, 12 predicted proteins | sample 618341 | NCBI WGS metagenome assembly LFRM01 (sample SAMN03654438, study PRJNA283298) | anaerobic digester metagenome | isolation source: pool of bioreactors CSTR01a, CSTR02a, and CSTR03a thermophilic anaerobic... | place: Denmark: Kgs. Lyngby | collected 2014-05-21
TATCAAGGGGTTGTAAAATAACGCAGCCTTGATTGGCCCAGTATTGCTGTAGGGCAAGAATTAAGCCCTGAAAGGTTGAAACATCTGGCGCTGACGAAGTCATAGTCAAAACTGCCCTTGCATCGGTGAATGGAGGTAATTAGGCAAGATTATACCTTATCCTTTTTTAGCTTTCAGGTTCTGAATGACTCGCTGCTAGCATAGCCGGCCATAAAATCTTGTAACCAGCGTCTGGTTTGATTTGCATCTAGCTTAGTAAAGGCCCTTTCTAAACGGTTAATATTACTTGCTGCAATAGTAGCGTTGGGTCGAGTCAGCTGGCAGCGATCAAAATCAATTAGCCAAACTTTATTGGTTGCTGGGTTAACTAAAATATTGCGTGGATTTAAATCAACGTGATTAAGCCCAGCGGCATGAAACTGCTGAACAGTTTTTCCTACTTGGTACAATAAATCACTCAGTGTGGCTGGGTCGTTGGCTTTTAAAAAATCCATTAAAGGCTGGGCAGCAGGCAAACGCAGGGTTATTAAATCGGCGCTATAAACTAGGCCCTTGGGTTTAACGCAAGCCGCAAGCGGTGTAGGGACAGGTAAGCCCATGGCAAGTAACTTGGCGGTTAATTTGAATTCTTGCCAAGCACGGGTTTTTTCTAAGCCTTGCCAAACGTAGCTGTCTTTAATGCAGCGACCCACCAAGCCACCACGGTGATAATGCCGCCACACGGCTTCTCCGGCGGGGGTTTCTATAAATAGGCTAGTGCCTCGCCCTGGTGCGCCGCCTAAAACTGCCTGCTGTTTTTGCCAATAATTTAAGTCAAACCAGTCGGCGCTGATTTGTGGGATTTGTGCAGTGTCATATAGAATGATCAATCCCTGATCTTTTAGCTGTTGGAAATTACTCATGCCGTCTTTGCCGTCCAGTCTTAATCTTGGTGATCTATGTATTTTGCGGCTTTCTGCGCTAGGTGATGTGTGCAACCTAGTGCCTGCCGTTCGAGCTTTGCAAAAGCAGCAACCTAGCATCAACATTAGCTGGGTTATAGGCCGCGCTGAGTATAACTTACTGGCTGGCTTGGAAGGTGTCGACTTTTTTATCTACGATAAAAAAACTGGCTTAAAAGGCATGCGGGCATTACGCAAAGAAATAATGGCCAAGCGTAACGATAAGCCCTTTGATATTTTGCTGCACATGCAGGCAGCGTTAAGGTCGAGTGTTCTATCACGCTTTATTCCGGCTAAACGCCGTATAGGTTTTGATGCAGCAAGAGCCAAAGACAATCAAAGCTGGTTTGTTAACGAACAAATTCCTGCCAACCCTAACGTACGAGTTGGGCTGGGTTTTATGGATTTTGTTTACTATTTGGGTGTGCCTAACAAGGCGGCTGAACCTGAGTGGGCTATTCCTGTACCAGAAGCAGACCAAGCGACGGCAAAACAACGAGTGGCTGGTTTAAATAACTATATGGTGGTTAGCCCTTGCAGTAGTTTTAGAAAGCGTAACTGGCGTAATTGGGAAGACTTTGCAGGTATGGCAGAGGTTATAGACTATGCCCAGCAAACCTATGGCCTAACTACGGAGCTTGTGGGCGGGCAAACAGAACTAGAAAAAAATGCCACTGCACAAATTATAAAGCACTCGCAATCCAAAATTTTAGACTTAATGGGCAAAACCAATTTAAAAGCCTTGTTAGCCGTGATTGATGGCGCTGAGCTGGTAATAGCGCCCGACTCAGGTCCAATTCACATGGCGGCGGCTAGAGGTAAACCTGCGTTGGGCTTGTATGCAACCAGTAACCCTGAGCGCACTGGCCCTTGGTTCGATGATTATGTAGTAAACCGCTACCCAGAAGCTGTGGCTAACTATTTAAAGCAGCCTCTAGCGACTGTTGCGTGGGGTAAACGGGTTAGAAGCCCCGATGCCATGAGTTTAATTACTGCACAAGATATTATAGAAAAACTAGATCTTATTGCTGCTAACCAAGGTCTAAAAACGTTTAAAGGACTTAATTAAATGAAAGTTAACTTTGCAGCCTTTGAACAGGCCAATGTTCTTGTTGCTGGTGATGTGATGTTAGACCGTTATTGGCAGGGCGCAACCACCCGTATTTCACCTGAAGCGCCTGTGCCTGTGGTTAAAGTGCAGACCCAAGATGACCGCCCCGGTGGTGCTGCTAACGTGGCTTTAAACCTAGTTAGCCTAGGTGCATCTGCAGGTTTGGCTGGCATAGTAGGTCGAGATGACAATGCCCGTTTATTGGATGCACGTTTAGAGCAGTTGGGTGTAAAAACTTTTTTTGACCGCTCTGATACCCAGCCAACGGTAACCAAAGTAAGAATCATGAGCCGTAACCAGCAGCTGATTCGCCTAGATTTTGAAGAAAAACTAAACGCTGGGGAAAGCCTATTAGCTGCCTATGCTGCTGGCTTAGAAAATACCGACCTAGTTATTTTATCTGACTATGCCAAGGGCACACTTAGCCAAGTGCAGGCCATGATTCAGCTAGCACGCAAGGCGGGTAAAAGAGTGTTGGTTGATCCTAAAGGGCAAGATTTTTCTATTTATCGCCAAGCTAGCGTGTTAACACCTAACCTAAGCGAATTTGAAGCCGTGGTCGGTGAGTGCAAGGATGAAGCAGAGTTAGAGAAAAAGGGCGAACAGCTACGTCATGATTTAGAACTAGAAGCGTTACTGATTACCCGTAGTGAAAAGGGTATGACGCTGATTAGAGAAAACCAGGCTCCTTTACATATTCCGACCCGCGCTCAAGAAATTTATGATGTCACTGGTGCTGGTGATACCGTTATTGCGGTATTAGGTTTGGCCTTGGCTTCGGGGCATGATTTCCCAGAAGCTATGATGCTGGCCAATTTGGCGGCAGGTTTAGTGGTTGCTAAGCCGGGCACTGCCACCGTGAGTATGGGTGAAATTTATACCGCCCTACACAGTGATACTTTGCTGGAATATGGTGTATTGCCTGTAGATCGCTTAGCAAAGCTTGTGGCAATTGCTAAAAACAAAGGTGAAAAAGTTGTTTTCACCAATGGCTGTTTTGACTTACTTCATGCAGGCCATGTTGCCTACCTAGAAGAAGCAAGCAAGTTAGGCGACCGGCTGATTGTAGCGGTTAACTCCGATGCTTCAGTGAGCCGTTTAAAAGGCCCTTCACGCCCAATTAATGCCTTAGACAGACGTATGCGTGTTTTGGCTGGTTTGCAGTCAGTCGACTGGGTGGTGCCTTTTGAAGAAGATACGCCAGCAGAAATTATTGCTGAACTTGTGCCGAATATTCTAGTGAAAGGCGGCGACTATAAAGCTGAAGACATAGCTGGCGCAGATACCGTTTTAGCGGCAGGTGGTGAAGTGAAAGTGTTAAGTTTTGTTGACGGCGTTTCTACCACCGCGATGGTGCGTTCTATTTTGGATAAAAACTAATGTTCTGCTTATCACGCCTGATTTATACCTCGATTCTTACCCTAGCAACGCCTTGGGCTAAAAAGCGCATGGCGCGTGAAAAGGTGAATGAGTTTTCAGAGCGCCAGCGAGCTGGGTATATATCACCTTTTGAAAAGCCCGTTATCTGGGCGCATTGCGCTTCAATGGGTGAAGTGTTGGCGGCTGAACCCTTGCTTAAAGCCTTATTAGAACGCCACCCAGACAAACAGCTAGTGGTTACCACCATGACCGCCACGGGTGCGGCGCAAGTTCGGCAGCGTTTATCCCAAGCAAGGCATTATTTAGTGCCATTAGATTTGCCTTGGAATACCCAAAGGTTTGTTAAAACACTAAAGCCTTTAGTGGGCATTATTTTTGAAACTGAAATCTGGCCTAATCTGATTCATTCCTGCCACCAAGCCGGTGTGCCGCTGATAATTGCCAATGGCCGCCTATCACCTCAAGCCTTTGCTTCGTATAAAAAAATACGCCCTCTAATAGCAGATGCATTAAAAAAAGTAGCCTGTGTAGCCGCTAAGTCTGCTGAAGATGCCGAGCGTTTTATTCGGTTAGGTTTTCCAGCCGCAAAGGTTGAAGTGACCGGCAGTATTAAATTTGATTTACAGCTACCTGCCAATGTCACTGAACAGCTGGTAGCCCTTAAAGAAAGTTTAAGCTGGGGTGAACGGCCGGTTTGGATAGCCGCCAGCACCCATGAAGGCGAAGATTTGCCTTTATTATTAGCCCACCAACAAGTATTAGTTCAGCAGCCTAATGCTTTGCTTATTCTAGTGCCGCGCCACCCCCAGCGTTTTGATGCGGTAGCAGAACTGATTAAAAATCAAGGTTTAAACCTTGCAAGGCGTGGCTTAGAAGAGTTGGTGACCGCCACAACGCAAGTGTATTTAGGCGATACGCTGGGTGAAATGCTCTTGCTTTATGCCCTAGCAGACCTAGCTTTTGTAGCAGGTAGCCTAGAGCCGATAGGTGGGCATAACTTGTTAGAACCTGCTGCCGTGGGTGTGCCGGTCATTAGCGGGCCACATTTACAAAACTTTAGTGAAATAGCCGATTTGTTACGCCAAGCCGGTGCTTTAAAAGAAGTACAGCAGGCAGAAGAGTTACCGCAACTGCTGCATTCACTTTGGCAAAGTAAAAGCACTAGCCAAGCCATGAGTACAGCAGGGAAGCGGGTGGTGGATGCTAATAAAGGCGCAATGCACAAGCAGCTAATGCTGGTTGAAAGCCTACTTCCAGAAGTTAACCAACCCAGCTTAGCGTAAAAAAAGCTGATAAGCGGGGTTATCACTTTCACGCCAATAACGGTAACTAATTTTATCGAGGTAGGCTTCAACATCGGGCCTGTCAATATTAGGTACTTGTAAGCCAACTAACACTCGACCGTAAGCAGCGCCGTGGTTGCGGTAATGAAAGAGTGAAATATTCCAATCTTGGCCTAGGTTGTTTAAAAAGTTTAGCAGCGCACCGGGGCGTTCTGGAAATTCAAAACGGTACACCTCTTCATTGCATTCTGACGGGGTGCGCCCACCACCTAAATGGCGAATATGCAGCTTGGCTAGTTCGTTGTCGGTTAAATCTACCACAGGATAACCGGCTTCTTTTAGTAGCAGAATAAGTTCTAACCTGTCTTCACCGCCGGGTTTAACCTGAACACCGACATAAACCTGTGCATTGTCTGGGTCGGCATAGCGGTAGTTGAACTCGGTCACCATGCGGCGACGGCCAATAATTTTACAGAAATTTTTAAAGCTGCCGGGGCGTTCTGGAATACCGACCGCTAAAATGGCCTCGCGCTTTTCACCTAACTCAGTGCGCTCGGCTATGTGCTGTAAACGCTCGAAGTTAGTATTAGCACCTGAGTTAATACAAATTAGGTTGCTATCTGTAATGCCCGTTTCTTCAACGTATTTTTTTAAGCCAGCTAAAGACAAGGCACCTGAAGGCTCGGCCACACCACGGGTGTCTTCAAAAATATCTTTAACCGCAGCACACATTTCATCGGGGGTAATGGTAATAACCTGATCAACGTAGTTTTTACAAATTTTGAAAGGTTCTTCGCCAATTTGTGCCACCGCCACGCCTTCAGCAAAAATACCAACCTGATCTAAGACCACACGCTCACCTTTTTCTAAGGCGGCTTTTAAACAGGCAGCATCTTCTGCTTCAACACCAATAATTTTAATTTCTGGGCGCAAATATTTTACATAGGCTGCAATGCCTGCAATTAACCCCCCCCCCCCTACAGGGACAAAAATGGCGTGAATGGGGTTGGGGTGCTGGCGCAGTATTTCCATAGCCACCGTGCCTTGCCCTGCAATAACGTCTGGGTCATCGTAGGGCGGAACGTAGGTATAGCCATGTTCTTTAATAAGTTCTAGGGCGTGTTCTAAGGCTTCATCAAAAGCATCACCTTTTAAAATAACCCTTGCGCCTCTGGCTCTTACTGCCTGAACTTTAATATCAGGCGTAATGCGTGGCATAACAATAATGGCTTTAACGCCCATCACCTTAGCTGCCATAGCTAAGCCTTGAGCATGATTGCCAGCAGAAGCAGCAATAACGCCCTTGGCTTTTTCAGCTTCTGTTAGCTGAGCCATTTTGTTGTAAGCACCACGAATTTTAAAAGAATAGACCGGCTGTAAGTCTTCGCGCTTAATCCACACCTGATTATTCAGGCGTTTAGACATAAAACGAGCTTCTGATAGCGGTGTTTCTATGGCTACGTCATACACACGAGCCTGGAGAATTTTCTTTACGTAATGCTCAAGCATGATGGGGGTCTTCCACTAACTACATTAGAATTAAATAACACACCATTGTGTCGGTTTGCTGTGCTTGCGTCTAGTAAAGCAAGGTAGTGGTTTTTGTTATTTCGCTTCTTGTTATACTAGTTAATAGTTAATAACCCGCCATCTAGGAACGCTAATGAACCAAAATGAAATGAAGCAAGCCGTGGCAAAAGCTGCGCTGGAAGAAATTCGTGGCAAGCTAGAAAAAGATTCAATTATAGGGATAGGCACAGGTTCGACGGCTAACTTTTTTATTGATGAGCTAGCCAAATTAAAATACGACTTTGAAGGTGCGGTGGCAAGCTCTGAAGCCAGTGCAGAACGCCTTAAAGCCCACGGCATTAGAGTGTTAGATTTAAACTCTTCAGGTCGTTTACCCTTCTATATAGACGGTGCCGATGAAGTGAATGGCCGCCTGCAAATGATTAAAGGCGGTGGTGCTGCGCTAACCCGTGAAAAAATTGTAGCCGCTTGCAGCGATGTATTTATTTGCATTGCTGATCAAAGTAAAAAAGTGGATATTTTAGGCAACTTCCCTTTACCTGTTGAAGTTTTACCTATGGCACGCAGCCATGTTGGGCGTGAGCTAGTAAAAATTGGCGCAGACCCACAATGGCGACAGGGCGTAACAACGGATAATGGTAACTGGATTATCGACTGCTATAACTTTATGTTGGATGACCCAATTAAGCTTGAAACCATGATTAACAATATTGCCGGTGTGGTGTGTAATGGCATATTTGCCCATCGCCAAGCCAATATTTTGTTATTGGGTAGCGAACAGGGTGTGGAACGTTTAGTTTATCCTGCTTAAAAAAACAGGTTAAAAAAATGAATAACACACTTGTTCTAAGGGTTGGAAAAGAATAAATTACAGTAGCCTTATAAAACTAAGGGTTATTTAGCCTGTTCTTTTAATCCAGTGTTTCTATTACTTTAAAATATACTCGGCTTTAGTTTATTTAGAGCTTAAGTTGAGTCGGAATTTTTGTTATGAAAAAAAAACCTGATTTAATGCTTGTACTTTCACTTACGTTTATTCTTGGTTTGTTAGTTACAGGTTATGCACAAAGCTTTTTCTTAACCTAAGCTAGGTAAACTTTTGCAGGCGTTATTATGCCAGCAAGGGGAATATCCCAAGCTTCTAAAGGCAGGTGTTCAACTTTCTGGCATTCATGTGCTAAACCCACCAATTTTGGTCGGTTAAATTCAGCAGGTTTTAGTGCTAGAGTGCGGTCATAAAAGCCACCACCCATACCTAGCCTGCCACCTTGTGAATCAAAGCCTACTAACGGCATCAAAATTAAATCTAATCTTTGGGTAGTGCAGTGGTTATGGCGTTTTAATCCATAGCCTTTTAGGCGTGGCTCTAAAATACCAAAGCGGTTTTTTTCTAGGGGTGTTTGGGGTGTAAAGCGAACAAAAAGCAAATAGTTTCTATCAACAGGATGCAGCACCGGCAGGTAAACTTCTTTACCTCTGTTGTGTGCCATAACAGCGAGTTTTATTGGGTCTACTTCACCGTCTGCAGCCATATAAATAGCCAAACTTGAGGCATTAATAAACCATGCCTGTTGGCTTAAGTGTCGGCAAATAAGCTGCGAAGCTTGCTGCTGCTGGTAAGGTGTTAGCTGGCGGCGTTTATTACGCAAGGCACGCCTTAAAGAAGCACGAGTTAAATAAGCAGGTTCAATCGGTTGATTAGATTCTATAGATTGATTAGGTTTTATAGGTTGATTGACGCAGGAAGGCTGATGCTTCATTGAGGTTTAGGGTAGGTTATTGAATTTATAGACCCCGGAGTGCCGCTGCCGTCGTATTCCTTGAACCCTAAAGTTCAAGGTGGAAGTAACCGATTCACTTAAGGCTTTCCGCTACTAGGCGGACCTGCACACTAGCAAAGTCAGAGAAACTTCCAGTTGGTACAACATAGGCTCGAGGACGTGGACAACTGGCCAACACCCCAGGGTTGAACCTAGTCTAACAAATAAAAAAACTTTTATGGGAGTTTTCGTGACTCAACTAGCGTATCTAGTTCTGCAAGTGCAGAATCCATCTTGTGGTTAAGCTGCACTATTTTAGCATCCCGATTAAGGTTGGCTGCATCTAGTTGTAAAAACTCATTAGTAATATTGAGTGCTGCAATAATTGCTAGGCGCTCTAAGCTAAGCACTTTGCCAGCATGGCGTATCTCTAACATTTTTTTATTTAAATGACGCGCAGCCTGCAACAGATTGTCCTGCTCTTTTGGAGGGCAAGCAATCAAGTATTTACGGTCCAGCAGGGTGATTTCAGTGGTATTCTTGTCACTGCTCATACATCTGGCTCCAACGCCTTTATAAAGCAACAGTCTACTATCATATGACCTTTATGCTGGGTCAATTGTCGTAAAGTTAGTAAATGTACGCTAATTTTATGGGTTTATTTAACTGTTTGAAAGAATGAGAATTTTTATGCCATCTGAAAAAGATCAAGTGTCATTAATTGATTTTGATGAACTAGCCGATTTATGTTTACGCCATCGTTGTTTTCAATCGCCCTCACTTTTTCATGGTGTGCTGACTGGCCAACTGTGTGGCCAAGAACATTTTGCTCGTGATCATTGGTTATTACTGCTTGGGCAATTATTAGGCAGTGAAACAGCTGAGCTCGAAGGTGTAGACAAGTTACTTGCTTTAGGGCTGTTAGATCAAGCTTTAGAAGCATTAAGTTCAGGCGGATTAGATTTTGAACCTCTTTTACCCGACGATCTTTATGAATTAGAAGAGCGTTTTGTTGGGTTAGTGCAGTGGGTTCAAGGTTTTTTAAAGTCGCTAAAAGCCGCTAAGCTTGAAGAACGTGAATTATCGGCTGAAGCACGCGAAGGCTTAGATGACTTAGAGCGTTTGGTTGCTTTGGGTAAAGAAAACCTGCAAGCCGATGAAAATAATGAAAAAGATTTTATAGCCATCGCTGAATTTGTACGCATGGTGACCATGTTGCTTTATACCGAACTCCACCCTGGTAAGCCACAGGTTGAAAAAGTTAACAAAGCAGAACAGCCTAAAAATCTTCATTAAGAATACTCTGCTGGAGCCATTATGAAACACCTACCTGTAGAAGTCTTTATTCAGCGCCGCCGTGCATTAATGGCTAGCCTACCCAACAAAGCGTTGCTACTGGTGCCTTCGGCTACCTTGGTTACGCGTAGCCGTGATACTGAACACCCGTTTCGCCAAGACAGTGATTTTTGGTACCTAACAGGTTTTAACGAGCCTGATGCGCTGCTAGTGTTAATGAAAGGTTATTCAGAAGGTGAACAGTTTTTATTTAATCAACCTAAAGACAAACTAATGGAAACTTGGACAGGTATTCGCCTTGGCCAAGAAGCCGCCGTTATTCAGCTAGGTTTTGATCAAGCCTTTATGCTGACAGAAATAGACCAACAGCTACCTAAGTTATTGGCAGAAGCAGGCGAAGTGTGGATGCCCATAGAAGATCAAGCACTTTATTCTCGTTACTTATTTTGGCGTCAACAAGTTAGGGCAAGATTCAAACGTGTGGCGAGTTTGCCCGCCAGAATTACGGATTTAAGTCAGCAGCTAGGCGAAATGCGGCTGATTAAAGCGCCAGAAGAAATAGAGTTAATGAAAGAAGCGGCACGTATTTCAGCCGAAGCCCATTGCCGTGCTATGCAAGTGTGCCGCCCGAATATGTATGAATACCAACTGCAAGCCGAACTAGAACACGAATTTAGAATGCAGGGTGCAAGCGGCCCGTCTTACGGCAGTATTGTCGGTTCTGGCGATAACGCTTGTGTGCTGCACTATGTTGAAAACAAAGATGTGATGCAGGCCGGTGATTTGGTTTTGATTGATGCTGGCGCTGAATACCAAGGTTATGCCGGTGATATTACGCGTACTTTCCCTGTGAGCGGCATTTTTTCTTTGCAGCAAAAACAGCTGTATAGCTTAGTTTTAAAGGCTAACTTGCTGGCGATTAGTTTAACTCGTCCTGGTGCAACGCTAGATGAACTTCATCAAGCCGTAGTGCATTGCCTAGTCACAGGTTTAGTAGAGCTGGGTTTACTAAAAGGCGAAGTAGAAGCGCTAATAGAAGCTGAAAGCTACAAAGTGTTTTTTATGCACGGTACCAGCCATTGGTTGGGCTTAGATGTGCACGATGTCGGGCTTTATAGGCAAGACGGCAAAGCTCGCCCATTAGAAGAAGGCATGGTGTTTACCATTGAACCCGGTCTTTATATTGCACCCGATCAGCAAGGTATCGATCCACTTTGGCAAGGCTTAGGCATTCGTATTGAAGATGATATTTTAGTTACTGCAACAGGCTGTGAAGTGTTAACCAGCGGTGTTCCAAAAACCATTGAGGGCATAGAAGGCCTGATGAAAGGTGAAGATCATGCAGCAGCAGGAGTATGACCTAGTTATTGTTGGTGGTGGTTTGGTGGGCGCAAGCCTTGCTTTGGCACTGCAACCTTTGGCAGAAAAGCTTGATTGGAAAATCTGCCTAGTAGAAAACCAGCCGCCCACTAATGCGCCACAAATCAGCGATTGGCAACCCAGCTTTGATGCCCGTTCCACTGCCCTTGCTTGGGGCACACGGCTTATTTACGAACGCTTAGGTTTATGGCAAGACCTAGAGCAACACGCCAACCCAATCGAACACATTCAAATAACTGATCGGGGCTTTTTAGGCGCAACCCAGCTGCATAACACCGAACAGCAAGTCGCTGCTCTAGGCTATGTTGTACCTAATATTTGGTTAGGCAAGGTTTTGTGGCAAGGCTTGGCGGCGGCTAAAAACACCCAAGTGTTAGCACCGGCGGTTATTCATTACGTTAGCTTTCCCAGCCCTGAACAGGCGCTATTAGAAGGCGAGCTAGAAGATAAGCCACTAGTAATAAAGGCTAAATTAGTGGTGCTTGCCGATGGCGGTCGCTCTGGCATTAAACAGCAACTAGGCATAGCCGATGCTATTCACGATTATGAACAAACCGCCATTATTGCCAATGTACGCATGTCTAAGCCGCACCAAGGCTGGGCTTATGAACGCTTTGCAGCCGATGGCCCTATGGCATTATTACCCCTTGCTGGGCGCGATATGGCTTTAGTTTGGACGCGCACTAACGAGCAAGCCGCAACCGATGCGGTATTGGGTGATGCTGAATTTCTACAAGCGATTCAAAAAAGTTTTGGCAACCGTGCTGGGCGTTTTCAAAAGGTGGGCGAACGCTTTGCCTACCCACTTAAAAAAGTACGCTCTAAAGAACAAGTCAGACGTAACTTAGTTTTACTGGGCAATACCGCCCATTATTTACACCCAGTCGCAGGGCAGGGTTATAACCTAGCCATTCGTGGTGTGATGAGTTTGGCTGAAGCTTTAGCCGCTGGCGCACAAGAGGCTGCTAGCCAAGGTAGGAACTTTCACCCAGGTGAACTGCCCTTACTAGAAAAGTGGCAGGCACAGCGCAGCAACGATCAAAACAACGTTATAGGTTTTAGTCATGGGCTGATTGCACTTTTTGCCAACGACACACCACTTTTAGGCCATGCCCGTGCGGCAGGTTTAATTGGGCTTAATTTAACGGCACCGCTTAGGCGTTGGATAACCGCCAAAGCGATGGGGGTTTAAAATGCAGCAAGCAAAAGCAACTAAACACTATGATGTAGTGATTGTAGGCGGTGGCATGGCAGGTTTGGCCTTAGCAGCTGGCCTTGCTGACACAGGTTTAAAACTAGCCATAGTTGAACTGGCTGAACAAGCCCCTAGCTGGCAAGCAGCAACCTTTAATACCCGTGTTAGTGCCTTGTCTGAAACCAGCCGCCAGCTGCTAGACAGCCTAGGTGCTTGGCCTGCGATGCAACAGCTGCGGGTCAACCCTTATCAAGGTATGCGAGTTTGGGATAGCCAAGGCACAGCCGAAGTCGCTTTTGATGCAGCAGAAGCCGGTGTTTCCCATTTGGGTTACCTAGTCGAAAATACTGTTACCCAGTTGGGTTTGTTAGAAGTGGTAGCAGAGCAACTTAATTTAGACTGGTATTCAGGCGTTGAAGCCCTTGCCCTAAGCGAGCCTTTAACTACCCAAGGCAGGCGTGAATTAAAGCTAAGCGACGGCAGTGTGTTAGAAGCAGAGCTAATTGTTGGTGCTGACGGGGCGAATTCCAGAGTGCGTAAACTGGGCGATTTTAAAACCCGTGAATGGAACTATGGCCACCATGCGCTAGTAACCAGCGTGCGTATGGAAAAATCCCATGCTAATGCCGCTTGGCAAAACTTTAGCGATAAAGGTGTGTTGGCTTTTTTACCTTTGAATTTAGATGGCGATAACCACTGGTGCTCTATTGTTTGGTCTACCCACCCAGAAGAAGCCGCTGAATTATTGGCGCTAGATGAACAGGCTTTTAACCAACAGCTAACCCAAGCTTTTGAAGGGCGTTTAGGCAAGGTAGAGCTTAGCCAAGCACGTCAGGTGGTGCCTTTGCGTCAGCGCCACGCCACCGATTATGTAAAACCGGGTTTAGCATTAATCGCCGATGCAGCACATACCATTCACCCTTTGGCAGGGCAAGGCATTAACCTTGGTTTTGCCGATGTCGCCGCCTTAACGC
>LFRM01139829.1_pt1 | contig 12847 bp, 14 predicted proteins | sample 618341 | NCBI WGS metagenome assembly LFRM01 (sample SAMN03654438, study PRJNA283298) | anaerobic digester metagenome | isolation source: pool of bioreactors CSTR01a, CSTR02a, and CSTR03a thermophilic anaerobic... | place: Denmark: Kgs. Lyngby | collected 2014-05-21
AAATCATACCGCCGTTTCAGAATCTCCTTCTTTCGATTTAATATGTGCGCCAAGCCCTGACCGACGTTTCCGAATCCAACAATACCGATTTTCCAAAGCAAAACTTACACCTCCCCAACTACAAAACAATCTATGATCATCCTGCGATACGATATATATACCTCAAGAAGCATAACGAAGCAAACAAAAAGGATCAAATCAAACCGCCCCGGCTTTTCCTCAAAACACATTTATTTGAGTCCAGCCACTAAGGCCTCAGTCTCCTGGAGATTGTAATACTTTTCCTAAAAGGTTCTGCAGGCGGAATATTTCCTATCGCACCAAATATCCTCTCGTTGTTGAACCAATCCACCCACTCAAACGTAGCAAACTTGATGTCTTTAAGGTCATGCCAGGGCTTGCGCTAAGAGATTACTTCGATCTTATATAAACCTATTACGGATTTAAGTCAAGACATTTAGCAAGGATCACCGCGTCAAGTTTTTGTACGTTATCCTTGAGAAATACAGGTAGAGGTATAATACAAAGACTTCCCCTACCTAAGGCTATCCCTTGTAAGTTCCCAACCACAAATGCCCGTTCCATTGAACGTAGCTGGACCTGAGAAGTTTTCCGTTCACTGGGATGAGAATGTAGTGCCTTCATTTTTTAAAGTATCCGGCATTTGCAAGGGATTAGGCGTCAAAAGCCCAGAGGTCAGGATTTCTATGTGGTAAGAACCCTAACACTATCTTCATCTTTTTGTATAGACCTTCCCTTAGTTTGTTGTATCGCAAACTAAGGGAAGGTTAAAGCACTATATAGCACTGAGGCAGATGACTTGAGGGAACAGCATACGCATACTTCGCTGGCGAATAAGCTCGTCTTGGATAGGGGCAGGAAGAAACAAAGTGGCTGAAAGTGAGTTTGAGCCGTTTTTAGTGTTCCTGCTTAGATCTGATAGTGTACTGCACTTTCCCAAAAGAGAAACCAGAACACAAAAATAAAAGAGAATTAGTTTTCCAAAACCCCAATCTCAAACATTAAACCTTTCAGATCCTAAGCCCCCCAATATCGCAAACAGAAGTGCTTAAGCTTTGATTTTTCTAGCTGTTTCTCTCGGAATTACAAATTCAAAATTGCCATTTAATTCTGATTTTGTTAACTTTCCATTGGCAACGTCCAACAAATGTTCATATAAACTCGCTCCAGCTTCTGCTATAGTTTTCTTGCCCTCAATAACGTTTCCAGCGTTAAAATCAATAATACTATTAAGCTTTTTGTAGGTATTTGGGTTTCCAGTTACTTTGATTACTGGCATAATTGCCGATCCTGCAGGAGTGCCACGTCCAGTATTGAATACAGTAATATGTGCCCCTTGGACAGCAAAAGCCGAAAGAGTGAATGTGTCAGGACCTTGAACTCGGCAATCAATTATCCAAAGGCCAGGATCGCTTGCGGAGTCTCCTAGTTTAAGAATACCTTGAACTGGAACCGTGCCTGCTTTTTTTATGTTCCCCATAGATTTTTCGACAAGAGTGGTTATACCCCCAGCCTTATTACCTGGAGTTGGATTAACCTCTTCTATATTTTGACCATATCTAGACTTATACTCGGCACGGAGCTCTTCAACCATCTTGAGGATTTCTAAAGCGACCTCTCGATTTACTGCTCGTTCTGATAAAATATGTTCACTACCAGGCAAACCCCCCACTTCAGACATAAATACTGTACCACCTCCATTAACAATAAGGTCGGTCATACTACCCAATGTTGTATTTCCTGACAGTGCTGTAGTCCAATCAGATCCTCCACATTGAACAGCTACTATTAAGTCTCTAACCGAACAAGGGACTCGCTTCTGAGCCATCACAACTTCTTGTATATGTTTAACAAGTGTTATGCCTTTAGCAATAGTTTCAGGCATTCCGCCTTCTTCTTGAATTAAAACATATTCCACAGGTTTACCAGTTGATGCTATATTTCGTGCTACATCCTCGGCTGAAACTTGCTCGCAACCGTTACCTACGACCAATACTCCTCCAACGTTTGAATGTTGTCCTGCCCTGGTTAAAGAGAGCACAGTTCTTTGGTAATCTTCTTCAGACTCAACACAGCCTAGTTCATGAGTTATTGGAATAGTATTAGTTAGTTGAGCAATTTTTTGAGCTGCAGAATTTGAGCATGCAACTGTTGAAATTACTACTATATAATTTCGAATCCCAATCTGACCATTAGATCGTCTATAACCCAAAAATTCTCTATTCATTACTAATATTCCTCCTTTCTAAACTTGTTTGCATAATTTATGCATAATTCCTCTGTTATATCCTCGACATTATCAATATGCACATGCTGGCCCTTTTTAATAGCATTTTTAGCTTTACCAATAGGTACTCCATATTTAACAATTAGTGCTCCTTTAGGTATGTTGCAGAGAGCTATTTTATGTCCTGTTGGAACATCTTGAATCGCAGTAATAAGAACCTCCTTACAGTCTACGTTATCTCCTGTATGCACATCTTGAATAACTACAGCAACATTATCTTCTGGTTCAATTTTAATTGCCTTTTTAAACATTTCTTTTTACCTCCTAACTATTGAAAAGTATTATATGATTTAATTAAAAAACAAACCTAATTATTTAGCTCATTACAAAATACCGAGAAAAGCACCGAGTTTGGTTTTATAGCATAACTTAAAGATAAGCTTCGTGATACAGTTATGATTAGTGATGATCGATATATTAGACTGCTGAAAAACCAATTACACCATTAACCATATTATAATATGACGTTTAATATATCTAAATTTTTGCGTAACTTCAGTTAGAATTACATTTATAGAAAATTTACACATTTTTCAGCAACCTCATATATCCTGCTATGTAAAGTTATTCTTGACTATTTTAGCAATAGATTTATATGAGTTATTTAAAATTTTGCAAATCCATAAAATCGACAATTACGCCTAAACCTTTCTTAGCGGCAGCTAGATATGCATCTTGTGCCACAATAACATCTTCCATACCCATTCCGACAGTAGCAGAAAAGACAAGTTGATCATCTGTAGTACGTCCTCTTGCTTCTTTAACAACAATCTTGTCCAATGTTGTATCGAATATTTCAGCATCGAGTTCGATAGGCTTTGTGCCAGTTTGCTGTGCTGCCCATAGATTTTCTTGATTTTCACGGGTTACGAAACACTCTGGAAAGTCAGTTACAACTAAGTCAAAGGTATCTTCAAGCCATTGCGTTGACTGAATACGTTCTGAAACGCTAATCACATGAGTGCCCTTATCAAAATTTATACCTTGAAGCAAGGGTTTTCCTGCATTAGCACAAGAGACTACCACATGAGCATTTGCAACTGCAGACTGAATATCATTTATTACTATGTACTGTGTATCAGGGAATTCCGTTTTGGCTTTTATCAAGTATCTTTCAATCATAATAGGATTGATATCAACTAACCTAACTTCGTGGAGACCGTCAAGGGCCACTTGAAGGGACTGCATACTAGAATACCCTTGGGCTCCTGCCCCGATAATTGTGGCTACTCGGCTATTCTTTTTCGCAAGATACTTTGCTTGAAGTCCTACAATAGCTCCTGTACGAATAGCAGTGACAAAGGTACCATCTACGATTGCGTAAGGTACTCCATTTTCAGGAAAAAACAGCACAATAACACCAATTGTGGTTGGCAGATCCTTAGCAGTATTCATTTTCCAACAACCAGCAAGTTTGACGCCCATTATATCGGAATCGATTAAATATGCTGGCATAGAATTTAGGTATCCATCAATATGTGGACGCAAACTAAGATGCAACTTTACTGGGTTTACAACACGGCCCTTGCCATACTCCACAAATACGTGTTCCATGAGATCTAGTACGCGAGGCATAGTTAGAATAGACTTAACTTCATTTTCGTTTACTATTAACAATCTACCGTATTCCATTACAAACCCTCCATTTTAAGATAAATCGGCACATAAACTAAACATAACATTACAAATTGATGCTTTTAAAATCACTTTTAGATTATTATGCTTCCATTAATTACAAACCCTCATATGTGCCGAATTAAATAAATATCTTAATCTCTTAAAAATTCAAGCCAGTCCTGGTAGCTCTCCTTGTTTCCGACGGCCAGGTGCAACAATACCTTGTAGCCATCCCTAGTTATTCCCCAGGCACAAAGTATGGCCTCTTTAACGTTAAACCTCATCCTCAAGCTCTCGTATACCGCATCTAAAAATAGGTACTCAACGTCGAAGCAGCTTAGGTCCCTGCCTTGAAACTCACAGAAATCCTTGTATAGGGTTTCTGTGACGTTGCTCACTGCAGACTTGCTTGCAATCACGTCTCCTGTGGCTTCAAAGAGGCCGTCTTATGTCCCTGGTAAAAAGGCCCCTTGCGTACATTTCCAACGCCAGCCTTTCAAGTGCTTGGGTATTTCCCTTGAAAAAGGCTTTGAGCTTTGAATTAAAGGACTTCTCACATCCTCTAACCTGAGGCTTATATACGCAGATGTTTCCCTCGGCTGTCTTTGCATTGCAAGGCTTGTAACCGTTTCTATACCCGTTTTCCTCTCCTTCGGCTTGCCTTTCGTAATGTCCCCTTCCCAAAAAGTCCGTCACCTCTGCTTCGAGCATCTCTTGAATCACTATGGCAGCTGCTTTTTTGATCAGTTCGCTTAAAAGCGATTCGTGTTTTATTTTTCCGTCTGTCAGTTCCTGAAACTTCTTGCGCATCTTTTGACTTGCTGGTATCCTTTCCATTGGGTGGCCTCCTTTAATTAGGTGTGTCTAGTACATCTAGTTTACCTCAGGCCACCCATTTTTACAGGAAGTATAGGACGGAACCAACCACAGGGTTCACTATATTCCAAGTTCTTGCTTTAATATATCAAATATTTCTTTCCCAAAATCCTTTTCAAATAATGGCCATCCTTCTGTGCGAATTTTATCTGCCCATACCTGAATATCTTTTTCTGAAAAGTCATAAACCATAGCTCCTTCTTGCTTAAAGAGGTCAAGGTATTTGCCATCTTCTCTTTCAGCTTGCTTGAAAGCATGATCTTCAAGTTTACGAGCAGCTTCTTGGATTACCTTTTGGTCTTCTGGAGAAAGGGTATCCCAGACATCTTGATTAATGTATAACCAATGGGTTTCGAAATGAACCTTAACTGGCATTAGATATTTAATCAGTTCTTTATACTCAACATAATAGGACTCAGCACCTCCACCAATTGTTCCATCAACAATGCCAGTTTGTAGCGCCGTAAATATTTCAGAGGAAGGCAACGGAGTGGTCATAAATCCGAGCAAATTGGCTGTTATGTCCCAATGCTTCATTGTTGGTACGCGTAACTTGACATTTTTTGGTGTATTTGGATTTTTGGGCTCAACAGGTTCCTTGGCTAAGGCGATAGAACCAAAATATTGTGGATATACACATAATAATTTAATATTTTGTTTTTTAAGTCGTTCAGCAATATATTTCGCTAGAGCACCATCTTTCGTATTGTAAATCTTTCTAGCCTCATCCCAGTTCGTTACTAAATAAGTACAAGTAGCAATACCCAAGGTCCTGTCAACAGATGTTCCCATAGAAGCGAGCTGCATTTCTACATCTCCCATGCTAACCCGTTCTTGGACAACTGTGTAGTCACCAAGTTCTCTGTTTGGGTAAATCTCGATGTTTATTCGACCATTTGTATTTTCTGCTACTTCGTTAGCAAAAGAGTGGACATCTACATCTGTGCGGGTTCCCGATGGTCTTATATGTGCTAACCTCCATGTTTGTGCCTTTGTTGCTTTGGGTTGCTCTGCAGTTGATGATGCACATCCAACATCTATTAAACAAGTAAAAAATAATACAAGGATGGAAATGACTATGCTTACATATTTTACATATTTCACTTTTTTAGCCCTCCTTTTTTGAGCAAAAAATCTCTTATTCAAAACTGACTAAATTTACTTCTAGCTGATAATATTTGATATAGCATTACACATCGTTAGCTAAACAAAAACATATGTCTATTTTGCCATTAGCTTTCACCTCCTTGATTTTAGAGATTTTCGCCCTGCCTCCTTTACTTTAATTTCATTTCTTGGTTGCTGACTAATACCCTAACATCTTGGGAATAAAAAGAGATAAAGGTTCCCAGTAAGTTGTAAGGAAAAGAACTGGTAAAAATACAGTTAATAATAATATATATGTAGGTATTATAACTTCGCTAAACTCAGCATTACCAACTCTCATACCTAAATATAAAAGGCTTGCATAAGGCGGAGTAATTCCACCTATTCCAAGATTAACCCCTATAATTGCAGCAAATTGGGTTGAACTTACGCCAAAGTGAGATACAAGGGGAAGGAGGATTGGTGCACATAGAACAATTGCTGTAGTATCATTGACAATCATCCCTATGAATAATAGGAAAATATTAACAAAAAGTAATACTAATATTTTGCTATGCGCATATGTCGCAAATAATTCTATTAGTTTTTGAGGAATTTTTAACATAACAAAAACTTGGCTGAGCATGAGACAAAAAAAGATCATAGTCATAATAGCTCCAATAGATGTTGCTGTTTCTACTAAAACCTTATATGTTATCTTTAAATTAAGCTCTTTATATATAAAAACACCAATTATAAGAGCCAGAACAGCTGCTATGGCAGCCGATTCAGTAGGTGTGCAAATGCCACCATATATTCCACCTAAAATTATAATTGGCATCAACAACCCTGGTAAAGCTTCATAAAATACTCCTAGTGCTTTTTTTGATAATCTTCTATTCCCACACCCTGCGATTAAGGATTGAGGTTCTCCAACATATTTTCTTGCATATATAAGATTTACAATAGATAACAGTATCATGATGAGTATCGCTGGTCCTACTGTTGACAAAAATGCTGCTAAAATAGAGGTTCCGGTTACCCATCCATACCAGATCATAGATACACTAGGCGGAATTAATAATCCCAGTATTGTTGCAGCGCTAATCAACGATGTGGCAAATCCTCGAGAATAACCTCTCTTTTCCATCTCAGGTATCATAATTGGACCCACTGCTGCAACACCAGTAAAACCACTCCCTGAAACTGCGCCCAAGAAACCGCAAGTCAAGACAGCAATAACACCAATCATACCTCTAATACGACCAGCAAACAAATCAGCAAGGGCTAAAAGCCTTTTAGCTATACCGCTCTCACTAATAAGAGTACCCGTTAAAATAAAGATAGGTCCTGCAAGCACAGTGAGGCTTATCATTTGGTTAAATCCCCATAGCATCATACTCCTAATTGGAGTACCACCAAAAAATGCCATAAAAACAAGTGCCCCACCAAAACAAAATGGCAAAGGGATTCCTACTAATAAAAAAACAACAAGCAATATAATGTCTAAAGATAAAATACCTAACAATTTGAACACCTCTTATGATAAATTTTGCGAAATAGAATAAGAGAATCTCTAATTTCCAATACAGCAAAGAATACCATTAAAATTAATCCAACAAACAAAGCACTTTCGCCAAGAAACAAAGGTATATACAGGACGGCACTGGTTTTCCACACTTTTAATGAATATCGGAACAATCCCCAAGCCCAATTGCTAAGTAGAAGGCCTATTATAATAGTTAATAAACATCTTAAAATATCTACTAATTGCAGAATGATGGGATTTTTGATAAAAACACTTGCTACACCACATTCAATATGATTTCTTTGGGCTGAAGCGTTCGCTCCACCTAACATATACAGCCAAATTGTGGGAAACGTTGTTAGTTCTTCAATGCCAAGCAACGGTGCTTTAAAAACATATCTTAAAACTACTTCGCCAAAAACAAATAACGTAATCACAGCTAATAAACAGGCAATTATTCCTTCTTGCACTTTAACATAACGTTGAACAAAAATGATATTATCGCTTTTAGTCAATTTCTCATCCCCTTTGTTTTTTAGAATTGCTTATATTTTTTAACTGCTATATTTCACTGCATTTTGGCCCTGGTAGGGTAAGGTGCGAAACAGGCTCTATTGTAGGCATCAAGTTTAATAAGGCAGGATTCTAAGCCATATGATGACATTTGCTCGCAAATATACTCGGCTGCTTTGCGATCATCGCCCATTCCGGAAATCCGCCTGGGAGTATGGTTTGTCATCCAAGTAATGTGCTTCATTGCCTCCGTCTCACTAAGCTCTGATAGCAGCTTTCCTAATTCTTCTTGCATGAGCATATTCCTCCTTAAACTTAAAGAAATGTTTTTAGGCTAGTACAACTCCCTTAAAGCTTTATCCAACCGTTCAAGACCATTTATGATCTCCTCTCTATGTCCTCCATAACCAAGGCGAAAATGTCTTGGCATTTTCAAACAATAGCCAGGAACAACGAAGGTGCGGTAGCGCTCGACTAACAAACGGCACAGATCGTCTGCCGCCTCGTCTTTTACAAGTCTGGGAAAGCCTACCACTCCTCCCTTTGGAGGTATCCACTCGATATCATCTCTTTTTTGGATCCATTCGTTCATCAACTTAAAATTGTCCATCACATTTGCCTTTATTCCCTTTAAGAATTCGTCCTTGCGCTGCAATATGGACATGGCTATCTTCTCGCTTGGCGCCGGATTGCATATGGTTATCTGTTCTCGTACGGCCCTCACGGAATCGATCAGCCACTCTTCAGCAGCTACCCAACCTATACGTATGCCGGGAACTCCGAAGGCTTTGGACATGCTGGAGACACTTATAACTTTCGGGCTGAGCGTAGCTGCCAACGGTAAGGGTTCATTAAAGGTTAGATCTCTGTAGGTTTCATCCATGAGAAGATATATGCCCTTGGATTCAACCAACTTTATCACTTCTTCAAGCTCAGTTTTTGTAATCACGGAACCTGTCGGATTGTTAGGATGGGTCAGACATATTAATTTAGTATTGGGCCGAATTTCTTTTGCCAACCTGTCAATGTCAAGCTTGAATTCGTCTTCGTACTTTAGGAAATACAAAGATACGTCTCGTTCCAAAGATTGAGGGATGTGGTAAAGCGAAGGATATGTCGGCACCTCCACCAATACGTTGTCAGAGGGGCCAAGTAACGATGCCATTATGGCAAAGATGGACTCGCTGGCTCCGCTCGTTACGGCGACGTGTGAGGCTTTTAAACCTGGGAATCCGCTGGCTATTAGTTCGCGTAGCTCCGGATTTCCTTTATGATGACCATATCTTAGCTGAACGTCGGATAAATCAACTCCTAGGTCCTTGATGGTAAAAAACTTGACACCGCTTTCGCCGATATCGTAATCGACCTTAAACTGATAGCTGTCAAACCAATCCTCAAGTTCCATTCTTTTAAAAGCCATTTTACAAATCTCCCTTATAGATTTTATGTTATTGTTACTTGTTGTAATCTATTTAATCCTTCTTTAATATCCTCCCTGCTCCCACAAAAAGAGATCCTGACATAAACCTCGCCGTTTTCCCCGAAAGCTGAACCGGGCACTACCACGACGCGAGCTTCCTTTAAAAACTTCATGGCAGCTTCCTTTGAAGAGAGACCCAGCCCTTTTATGCTTGGGAAAGCATAAAAACTTCCTTCCGGCATCATGCAGGAAATGCCAGGTATTTCCTGCAACCCACTTAAAAGCATATCTCTGCGCTCCCTGTATCCTTCTACCATCTCTTTGACGCAATCCTGCGGACCGTTTAGTGCCGCTAAGCATGCCTGCTGTGCGGAAGCGTTTACACAGGAAGAGATGCTTTCCTGGAGCTTGGCCATTTGTTTAATAACGTTTGAGTCTCCAACGGCAAAGCCAACTCTCCAACCGGTCATGGCGTAGGTCTTTGAAAAGCTGTTTACGACTATGGTTTTATCTGACATGCTTGGTAATGAAGCTATGCTCACATGTCTTCTGCCATCGTAGACGATTTCTGAGTAGGTCTCGTCGGAAATTACCTTTAAGTCATGCTTTAAAACCACCTCAGATATCTCTTCGAGCTCTTGTTTGCTTAATACGGCTCCCGTTGGGTTGGAGGGGGTGTTTATCATGAGGGCTTTCGTGCGAGGAGTTAATAAAGACTCAATGCTTTCTGCCCTTAAGTGGAAGTGGTCCTTTTCGTACGTCTTGGCCAGCTTTACATCGACGCCTGCTATTGCGGCATGTCCAAAGTAATTCGGCCAGCAGGGATCTGGAATTATAACTTCATCACCTGGATCCGTAATTGCAAGCAAAGAAAGCAGTATGGCTTCACCTGCTCCTGTTGTTACCATTACGTTTTCTCCATTTACGTTAAAGCCATAATCTGACATCTTATGAGCAATTGCTTCTCTTAAGTCTGGTATTCCTGCATTGGGGGTGTATTTAGTGTGTCCTTCGCGTAAGGCTTTGACTCCGGCTTCAATGATATGCGGCGGGGTTTGAAATCCTGGTTCTCCTATGCCGAGGCTTATTACGTCTTCGTAAGAAGCAGCCAGATCGAACATTTCCCTTATCCCGGAACGGGGCGATACTTCCGCTCTGCGGCTAATCTCCATATCAGTGAGGACCTCTCTTTATAATTTGTTATAGTTTGTTCAGAACTTCAACAGGCCTTCTTAAAAAATATGTAGCAACCTGCCTATTAATATAACAACAATAATCCACTCTATGGAACACCATTTCTAAATGCGGTTAATCATATAATAAAACTTTTATGTAATTTTGTCAATAGTCCGAGTTGCCTCACCAAAAAATCAAAGTGAAACTATCATCCCCTTAGAGGTATCTGCAAGGGGGGGGATTGGGGGTGAGGATGTCAATGCAGACGAAAAGGGGAATCATCCATGAGGCGAGCATTGGGTATAACAAGTTATCAAAGAAAGAAAAGAGCAGAAAGCTTGACAGCATTGTAGCCGTTACCGGATACAACCGTGATTACGCCTCACGACTGCTTTCTCTTCAAGGCAAAAGCGTTTACGTAAAAGACGGCTCAGGAAGAATCTACAAGCTTGTGGCCGACGTGAGAAAGACAAAAAAGAGGCCCAAGGGAAATATGATGCAGAAGTACTAAAGGTCTTAAAGAAGATTTGGATTATCATGGACTGCCCTTGCGGAAAGCGCCTTTCTCCATGCATGAACTTGCTCGTGCCTAAGCTTAAAGCCTTTGGTGAGATAAAGGTAAGTTCATGCGAGGTGAGGGAAAAGCTCCTTTCCATCTCCTCTTCGAGCATAGACCGCCTCCTCAAAGAGGAAAAGAGAAAGTCGAGCTTGAAGAAGAAAAAGAGCACAAAGCCGGGCATCCTCCTTAAAAACCAGATAAGCGTTCGCACCTTTGCAGACCAGGAGACGTCCAAGGTAGGCTTCATGGAGATGGATTTAGTGTCACATGAAGGAGGTAACCCAAAAGGGATCTCATAGGCCACAAGTTGCCCTTCTTAATTAAGGGGCTTGATTCGGACAACGACAATGTCTTCATAAACTCCCATATGCTGCGTTATTGCAAAGAAAACAAAATCACATTTACCAGGTCCAGGGTTGGCAACAAAAACGACTGTTGCTATGTGAAACAGAAGAACTGGTCGGTCGTTAGGAGGACTGTTGTAATGCACATATAGATACGGACGATGAAGTAGAGATCTTAAACGAGATTTACGACGTCTTGAGGTTGTAAGTGAACTTCTTTCAACCTACAGCAAAGCTAATGCACAAGGAAAGGCATGAAGCAAAGGTAAAGAAATCTTACGACGCTCCAAAGACCCCTTTCAAGAGGCTGCTAGAATCTCCAGATATAGATGACGATGTCAAAGTGCAACTGCAAAACTACTTTGACGAACTTAACCCTGCAGCCTTGAAACGAGAGATAGATCAGCTGCTAAGAAAGCTGGCAAAAGCATATCTCAAGAAGAAAGCTAATCTTGAACAACAACTTGAACAACAAGACAAAGAGCTTGTTTTCACCTAGAATTTTATTTGAGGCATTGTATCCATTTCACCTGCATTTTTAAATGAGGCATTAGGGCCGCAAGGGCTCTAGAACTTGTATCAGCTTGACAGATATCAATAATTCACTTATCCTTATAACAATGTTTCATTATAAGATATTATGAACCATTCTATGGAACACTCAAATTTTAAATATTGGAGAGGGGGAACTATATTGTCTATCAAAAAACACACAATTTTGGGAAAAATTCATGAAAAAGGCATAGTGGCTATCGTTCGGGCAAAGAATGCCGATGAAGGGTTGCAATTGGCAAACGCCATTTTCGAAGCAGGCATTCCCGCTGTAGAGATAACCATGACAGTACCAAATGCCATTGATATCATGCATGAACTTGCCAAAAACTATGCCGATAAAGGACTTATTCTAGGAGCCGGGACAGTATTAGATTCAGAAACAGCTCGTCAGTGTATACTGGCTGGAGCAGAATATATAGTAGCACCTAACCTCAATGAAGATCTCATCAAACTTTGCAATCGTTATTCTGTGCCTTGCATGCCTGGGGTTGGAACCGTTACGGAGCTGTTGAGAGCAATGGAATTAGGCGCAGATGTCGTTAAGCTGTTTCCTGGAGAAGTGCTGGGACCTGAATTCATAAAGGCAGTCTTGGGTCCCGTTCCTTACGCGAAAATAATGCCAACGGGAGGAGTTAGCATTGATAATTTAGATAAATGGTTCAAAGCCGGTGCATTTGCCGTAGGCATGGGATCTGGGATAACAAAACCCTTTGGGGTTGAAGGCGATTACGATGCAGTGAAACGTGTAGCAAAAGAGGTAATAGAAAAAATAGCTGAAATTAGGAAAAATAAAAAATAACTTCCTTGAGAGGAGAAAGTGCATCATGAAGCAGATAATTACCTTCGGTGAGATAATGCTTCGTCT
>LFRM01011415.1_pt1 | contig 12846 bp, 9 predicted proteins | sample 618341 | NCBI WGS metagenome assembly LFRM01 (sample SAMN03654438, study PRJNA283298) | anaerobic digester metagenome | isolation source: pool of bioreactors CSTR01a, CSTR02a, and CSTR03a thermophilic anaerobic... | place: Denmark: Kgs. Lyngby | collected 2014-05-21
AAGCAGATCTTTGGCTACGGAAATTCCAAGAGCTTCAGCATCCGCACGCGGTGCGCGGGCTTCGGCTCTAAGTATGACGGTGCCGTCAGGCTGACCCACCAAGCCGCGCAACCAGAGCTGGTCGCCTTCTAGCACAGCGTAGCAGGCGATAGGTACTTGGCAGCCGCCATTGAGGTGACGATTTAGTGCGCGCTCAGCAACGATGCGATCAGCGCTGTTTTGTTCGTGTAGAGGCTGTAGCAGTTGGTGTAGCTCGGTATCGTTGGTGCGGCACTCAATACCGACCGCGCCTTGACCACCTGCTGGCAGGCATTCTGTATCGCTTAAGCTGTAGCGGATGCGGTCGTGAAAACCTAAACGCATTAAACCGGCAGCCGCTAAAATAATAGCGTCGTAATCGCCTGCGTCCAGCTTAGCTAGGCGTGTGTTTACGTTGCCGCGTAAAAAGCGGATTTCTAGGTCTGGGCGCAAATTCAGTAGCTGTGCTTGGCGTCTTAAGCTGGATGTACCAACCACGCTACCATGGGGCAGCTCGTCGAGATTGGCGTAATTATTGGAAACAAAGGCGTCGCGTGGGTCTTCACGCTCACAGATGCAGTACAGCCCCAAGCCCTCCGGGAACTCCATAGGTACATCTTTCATGGAATGCACGGCAATGTCAGCTTCGTCATTCAGCAGTGCGGTTTCTAGCTCTTTAACGAACAGGCCTTTGCCGCCAATTTTGGCCAGCGGCGAGTCGAGCAGTTGGTCACCGCGACTCACCATGGGGACTAGACTGACTTTTAGGCCGGGGTGTGCTTGTTCAAGACGGGCTTTAACGTGTTCAGCTTGCCATAAAGCTAAAGCACTTTTGCGAGTGGCAATACGGATATGACGGGTGGACATAGTGGAATCTACTTTATTTAGAATGATTTGATGGCTAGTGCTTGCCTAGCAAAGTTGCACAGATGATAGCAGCCTGACTAAGCGAGTGCTATATGTGTGCCGGGCTACAGCTTTTCCATGAGTGCTCTTACTGAGCTGACATGGCGACGGCTGACGCTTAGGGGGTGCTCGATAGTTTTTAGGTATAACTCGTAGTGCCCCTCATCGGTACGTAGCAAGCGTTCAATATAATGAATGTTCACCAGAGTACTGCGATGGATGCGGGCGAAACAATGACCAAACTCATGTTCCAGCGACTTAAGTGACTCATCAATCAAGGTTTCTCCGGTGCGGTGGTGAATGGTGACATACTTCTGATCGGCAAAGAAATAATAAATATCCGGCAGCGCAATCAGCTCGATTCCTTTGTGGGTTTTGGCGCTAATATGACTGCGGATATTACCGCCTTCAATATCATCAGAAATAGCCGCTATCTGTCCCTGGCTGAGGCGCGCTGCTTGACGCAGTGCTTGTGCTAAAGGCTCTAAGCGTATCGGTTTAACCAAATAACCGATGGCATTCACCTGAAAAGCCTCTAAAGCAAATTCATCATGGGCGGTACAGAAAATAATAGCGGGTGCATCGGCTTGCTTAGAAAGTTTTGCTGCGACTTGCAAACCATCCAATATGGGCATGTGAATATCTAACAGCAGGATATCGGGCTTAAGTTGCTCGCATAGGTCGAGGGCCTGCTGACCATTGCTGGCTTGCTGCGCTAATAGCTGGCAGTTGGGCAAGTTTTCAATCAGGCGCGCTAAGCGCTCGCGTGCTAGAGGTTCATCATCAGCGATTAAGATTTCCATGGTCTTGATCTGCTTCTGTTGGAGTGAGTTTGCAAGGGTAGCTGATATGGGCAATAAATACAGCGCCCTGGCGTGTAGTAATTAGTTTGGCGGTAGGGCCAAAGTGGCTCACTAGGCGGGCTTGAATGTTGTCCAATGCTAAACGCATGCCTTTGTGTGGGCTGACTTGCTCGGGGATGGGGTTGCTGACTTTTAGTTGGAGGCTGTTGTGTTGGTAACTAGCCTGAACGCTAATAGTGCCACCCGCAACGCTGGGCTGAATGCCGTGCAAGACGGCGTTTTCCAGCAAGGGTTGTAGGGTTAAATGAGGGATAGGCAACTGAGGTGGTACGTTTTCTATCTGCCAATCCAGTTGCATGCGTTCGCCAAAGCGGTGGTTTTCAATGGATAAATACTGTTGCCCTAGGTTGACTTCTTGCTGCCAAGTGGAGAGTCCGTTGTGGTTGGCCAGTGATGCGCGAAGTAGATCGGACAGGTCTAAAATAGCCAGCTCCGCTTTTTCGGCATCTATGGCAACCAAACTGGCGATGCTATTGAGGGTGTTAAATAAAAAGTGTGGCTGAATTCGCGCTTGTAAGGCCTCCAAGCGCGCTTGCAGCTGTGCTTGTTGCTGGCGCTTGGACTCGCTTTGTAAATAAAAGAAACGTAACACAATGGCCGACATGATCAAGCTAATCAGTGAGTTGCGCAGATAGAAAACGCCCAAGCTCTCTGCGCGTAAATAAATACCCAGATATTCGGCGTTGAAATACTGGGTGGCCCAGCTGCATAAAAAAGTTAGTAACAAAACAACAATGCAGGTGATCAAGCTGGCGGTGACGATCTTAAGGTGCGCTAACCAAGGACGCAGAAAACACAGGATTGCTGCAGTGAGCAAAACCACCCATTGCACAAACAATGAGGTTAGCGCCAAGCGTGACCAGTCAAAACCCTGGTTGATGGGCTCAGCTAGTACGAGTACTAACACTAAAAGCTCGGCGAGCAACACCAAGCCAAGCAAGGCTTCTGCTTGGCAGAGCTCCGGCAGGAAAAAGTTAGCTTGACTAGGCTTAGAAGTGCTTTTTTTATGCATGGGTAAAAGTGTCACCTGTGCGGGTTCGAATGGCAAGAGCAAACCAAGTTGAACTGTGCATTAGTGCGCCAAACAAGAGTTTTACTGTCGCAAGTCGGGTTGGTTGGGTGGGCAAGGTGTTGCTGTGCTAAGAGTAATAAGTTTCCGCAAAGTGATAGCTACTGGCTATTGGGGTGGTAATTAATAATTACTATCCTATTTTTATGCAGAGGCTTATAGTCAGTGTGCAGTACCTAATTTATATCGTGCGAGGTAATAAGACATGAATAGCAAACCCAAATTAACATCCGTTTCAGGCTGCCCGATCGCTAACAACCAAGACAGTTTAACCGCAGGTGCACGTGGCCCTATGCTCCTGCAAGACGTTTGGTTTTTAGAAAAGCTAGCCCATTTTGATCGAGAAGTAATACCCGAGCGGCGTATGCATGCCAAAGGCTCAGGGGCTTTCGGCAGTTTTACCGTTACCCACGACATTACCCAATACACCAAGGCTAAACTTTTTGAAGAAGTGGGCAAACAAACGGAAATGTTTGTACGCTTTTCTACCGTTGCTGGTGAGCGTGGCGCTGCCGATGCCGAACGCGATATCCGTGGTTTTGCGATGCGCTTTTATACCGAGCAAGGTAATTGGGATTTAGTCGGTAACAATACGCCGGTTTTCTTCTTTCGTGATCCTTTGAAGTTTCCCGACCTTAACCATGCGGTTAAACGTGACCCGCGCACTAATATGCGTAGCCCCACTAACAACTGGGATTTCTGGACAGGCTTGCCTGAAGCTTTGCACCAAGTCACTATTTTAATGAGTGATCGTGGTATTCCTGCGTCCTATCGCCATATGCACGGCTTTGGTTCCCACACTTTTAGCTTTATTAATGCAGATAACGAACGCTTTTGGGTGAAGTTCCATTTCAAAACCCAGCAGGGCATTAAAAACCTGACCGATCAAGAAGCCGCTGAGTTAGTAGGTAAAGACCGCGAAAGCTCGCAGCGTGATTTATATGAAGCGATTGAGCGCAAGGAATTTCCACGCTGGACTATGTATGTACAAATTATGCCTGAAGCCGATGCAGGTAAAGTGCCTTACCACCCCTTTGATTTAACCAAGGTTTGGCCTAAGGGCGATTATCCACTTATAGAAGTAGGGTATTTTGAGCTAAATAAAAACCCTGAAAACTACTTTGCTGATGTAGAGCAAGCGGCATTTAACCCGGCGCATATCGTACCGGGCATTGGCTTTTCACCTGATCGCATGTTGCAAGGTCGTTTGTTCTCTTATGGTGATGCACAGCGCTACCGCTTAGGTGTGAACCACTACCAGATACCAGTGAATACACCGCGCTGCCCAATGCATAGCTTTCACCGCGATGGCGCAATGCGTGTGGATGGTAACCAGGGCAGTCGCTTGCATTACGAGCCTAACAGTCAACAAGAATGGCAAGAACAACCTGATTTTTCAGAGCCGCCGCTTGCGCTTGAAGGTATGGCAGATCGTTTTGATTACTGGGAAACTGAACCAGATTATTTCACCCAGCCGGGTAACTTATTTCGCTTGTTAAGCCCAGCAGAACAGCAGGTATTGTTTGAAAATACTGCGCGTAATATGAATGGCGTGCCGGAAGAGATTAAACGCCGCCATATTGAACACTGCAGCAAAGCAGACCCAGCCTATGGTGAAGGGGTTGCTAAGGCGATGGGTTTAACCCAGTAGCAATAACCTAGCGACAACAAAAAGCCCGATGCATTGCGTCGGGCTTTTTAGTGGGCTGAAAGAGGGCTAACAGTAGTTAGCGCTGCAGGGTTTCTTTAAGGAAGCGTCCTGTATGGGACAGGCTTTGTTGGGTTATCTGCTCTGGTGTGCCAGTAGCGATGATTTGTCCGCCACGGAAGCCGCCCTCAGGACCGAGATCAACAATCCAGTCGGCGGTTTTAATCACATCCAGATTATGCTCGATCACCACCACGGTATTGCCACGGTCGCGCAGGCGATGCAGCACATCGAGCAGTTGCTGAATGTCGGCAAAGTGCAGGCCGGTGGTGGGTTCATCAAGAATGTACAGCGTTTGCCCGGTGTCGCGCTTGGACAGCTCACGTGACAATTTCACTCGTTGCGCTTCACCGCCTGACAGCGTGGTAGCGCTTTGGCCGAGACGAATATAGGACAGCCCTACATCAATCAGGGTTTGCATGCGCCGTGCTAAGGCGGGAATGGCATCGAAAAACTCTCGTGCGTCTTCCACGGTTAGTTGCAGCACCTCATCAATGGATTTGCCTTTGTAGCGAATATCCAAGGTTTCGCGGTTATAGCGTTTGCCTTTACAGATATCGCAGGGCACATAGATGTCGGGCAAAAAGTGCATTTCTACTTTAATCACGCCATCGCCCTGACAGGCTTCGCAGCGCCCGCCCTTGACGTTAAACGAAAACCGCCCCGGGGTGTAACCGCGTGCGCGAGCTTCAGGTACGCCAGCAAAAAGCTCGCGAATTGGGGTGAAGATGCCGGTGTAGGTGGCTGGGTTAGAGCGCGGGGTGCGGCCAATGGGGCTTTGATCAATGTCGACCACTTTATCGAGCAGTTCTAAGCCTTCAATGCGCTCGTAGGCTGCTACTTCCAGTGTGGTTGCACCATTTAACGCCGTAGCGGCAAGCGGGTAGAGCGTGCCGTTAATCAGCGTGGATTTACCTGAGCCAGACACCCCAGTAATACAGGTAAGCAAACCAATGGGGATTTCTAAATTAACGTTTTGCAGGTTGTGCCCTTTGGCGCCAATGAGTCGTAGCATCTTGCTGGGGTCGACGGGGGTGCGTTGCTCTGGGTAGGTGATTTTTTTCTTGCCAGACAGGTAGTGGCCGGTTAAAGAGTCGGGGTTATCCATCAGTTGTTGCGGTGTGCCTTGGGCGACGATTTCACCGCCATGCACGCCAGCGCCCGGGCCAATATCGACGGTATAGTCGGCCAAGCGGATAGCATCTTCATCGTGCTCAACCACAATCACGGTATTACCAATATCGCGTAGGTGGGTCAGGGTGGCGAGCAGGCGCTCGTTGTCGCGCTGATGTAGACCGATGGACGGCTCGTCCAGAATGTAGAGCACTCCAACCAGTCCTGCACCGATTTGACTGGCCAGCCGAATACGCTGTGCTTCACCGCCAGATAGGGTGTCAGCGCTGCGATCAAGGGTTAGATAATCCAGCCCAACGTTCACGAGAAACTGCAGTCGAGCACAGATTTCCTTAAGAATTTTATCGGCAATCTCGCCACGGCGACCGAGCAAGGTTAACTGATGATAATAGGCATGAGCATCACCCACCGGCATGCGGGTGATTTCGGGAAGTGTTTTATCGCCCACCCAAACATGACGCGCCGAGCTGCACAGGCGTGAACCTTGGCAATCTGGACAGGCTTGGGTGCTGAGGTATTTGCCCAGCTCTTCACGCACGCTGTTAGATTCGGTGTCGCGGTAGCGGCGCTCAAGATTGGGCACTACACCTTCAAAGGGGTGTTTGCGCTGCACAATATCGCCGCGATCATTGAGGTATTTAAACGCGATTTCTTCAAAACCGCTGCCGTTTAATAGGAGTTGCTGATGCTCAGTATCCAGTTGCCCGAAGGGTGTTTCCAGATCAAAGCCATAGTGATCAGACAGAGACATGAGCATCTGAAAATAATAGGCGTTACGTCTATCCCAGCCGCGCATAGCCCCTTCAGCGAGGGTTAGCTCTGGATTGACCAAACGACGGCTATCAAAAAACTGTTTCAGTCCTAAACCATCACAGGTTGGACAGGCACCTGCTGGGTTGTTAAAAGAAAACAGCTTGGGTTCTAATTCACTGACCGAATGACCGCAGTGGGGGCAGGCAAAGCGTGCGGAAAAGACGCTGTTAATATCCACGCCTTCATCCATGCTGGTTATAGTGGCAATACCGTCGGCCAGTTGCAGAGCGGTTTCAAAGGATTCTGCCAAACGCTGGGCTAAATCGTCACGAATCTTAAAACGATCAACCACCACGTCAATGCTGTGACGTTTTTGTTTGTCTAGCTTGGGCAAATCATCCATTTCATAGACTTTGCCGTTGATGCGTACGCGGATAAAGCCCTTAGCGCGCAACTCATCAAGCACCGCTAAATGCTCACCTTTACGCTCACGAATCACCGGCGCCAGCAGCATGTAGCGGTGTTCGGCAGGTAGCGCCATGGCTAAGTCAACCATCTGACTGATAGTTTGCGCCTCTAACGGTGCATTGTGCGTTGGGCAGTGCGGAATTCCCGCGCGGGCATAGAGCAGGCGCAGGTAGTCGTAAATTTCGGTAATGGTGCCCACGGTTGAACGTGGGTTATGTGAAGTGGATTTTTGTTCAATGGAAATCGCCGGCGATAGCCCTTCGATGGTGTCCACGTCGGGTTTTTCCATCATCGATAAAAACTGTCGTGCATAGGCTGAAAGCGATTCAACGTAACGGCGCTGTCCTTCCGCATAGAGGGTATCAAACGCCAACGATGACTTGCCCGAGCCGGATAAGCCGGTAATCACGATCAGCTTGTTGCGCGGTAAAGTGATGTCGATGTTTTTTAAATTGTGGGTACGTGCGCCCCGAACAATGATGTTATCCACTGCATGCCTCTGGTGGCAAAGAAACAGAGCATTATACGGGAAAGAGTAAGCACGTGCTGAGTTAAGGAAGCGCTGAAAGCATGCACAGGCATTTTTAGACAGGTTTCTTAGCATTCCCACGATAGCCTGTTAAACTTAGCCGCTTGAAAATCGAGGGGGCTAAATGGCTAAGCAGGTAAGTGATGCAATGAATACAAACGAACGCCGCGCAATGAGCGGGTTATCGTTGGTATTCGCTTTCCGCATGTTAGGCATGTTTATGGTGTTGCCCGTTTTGGCTACCTATGGTCAGGAATTAGAAGGTGCCACGCCCTTGCTGATTGGTTTAGCGATTGGTGCTTACGGTTTAACTCAAGCCGTACTGCAAATACCCTTTGGTATGCTCTCAGACCGTATTGGGCGGATGCCGGTTATCTATGCAGGACTGTTGATTTTTGCCGCTGGCAGCGCGGTTGCTGCTATGGCCAGTTCCATTGAAATGATTATTGTTGGACGGGTTTTACAGGGCGCTGGCGCTATTTCTGCCGCCGTGATGGCGCTGTTATCGGATTTAACCCGTGAGCAAAACCGTACTAAGGTGATGGCGGCAATAGGCATGAGTATTGGCCTGTCTTTCGTTGTCGCCATGGTGTTAGGACCGCTGGTAACCCGCTACTTTGGTTTGTCGGGGCTGTTTTGGTTCACGGCATTAATGGCGTTAGCGGGCATGCTGATTATGACGGTTTGGGTGCCTAAGCCAGGCCATCAAGTTAAGCATTTGGATTCAGGTGTTAATCCTGATTCGTTTTTAAAGGTGCTTGGCCATGGCCAGTTATTGCGCCTAGATGTGGGTATCTTTGTTTTACATGCCTTGTTGATGGCAAGCTTTATGGCTCTGCCGCTAGCACTCATCGAACAGGGCGGACTGGCGCGTGACGAACACTGGTGGGTGTATCTAATAGCAATGGGCGTCGGTTTTTTCGCGATGCTGCCCTTTATTATTTACAGCGAGAAAAAACGCCAAATAAAGAAAGTGTTTGTTGGCGCTATTGCCGTGGTTTTGTTTAGCCAGTTATTTTTCCTGTGGTTGGGTACCAGTCTTGCGCTGCTGGTGGTGGGTGCGGTGGTTTTCTTTGCAGCCTTTAATCTGCTGGAGGCTACGCTGCCTTCGTTGATCAGCAAAATTTCGCCAGCCGGCTCTAAAGGTACGGCTATGGGGGTTTATTCCACTAGTCAGTTCTTGGGTGCGGCAGTGGGCGGAATTTTTGGAGGCTGGTTATTTCAGCTGGCGGGCACCAATGCGGTTTTTGCTGGATGTGCGGTTTTGGCTGCACTTTGGCTAGCATTTGCTGTTAATATGCAAGAGCCACCTTATGTCACAAGTACGCGTTTAGAGGTAGAGCAAGCGCCGGCTTTGACTGATGATTGGTTAAAGCAACTGCGCGCGCAGTCTGGCGTAATGGATGCGCTGTATGTGGCAGAGGAAGCTGCAGTCTATGTAAAATTTGACAATAAACGTATAGAACGAGCCCAGCTGGAACAGCTTTTAGCTTCTATTATTGGGCGCGATAGATAATTAGGAGAAGTAAGATGGCACGTGGAGTCAATAAAGTAATCTTAATCGGTAATCTAGGCGCTGATCCGGATACACGCTACTTGCCTAACGGTAATGCGGTATCCAACATCACCCTGGCTACTTCCGACAGCTGGAAAGACCGCGAAACTGGTCAGCAGCAAGAGCGTACCGAGTGGCACCGTGTGGTGTTTTTCGGCAGATTGGCAGAGATTGTGGGTCAATATTTGCGTAAAGGCTCAAAAATCTATGTAGAAGGTCGCCTGCAAACCCGTGAGTGGGAAAAAGACGGCATTAAGCGTTACACCACAGAAGTAGTGGTAGACATCAATGGGCAAATGCAGATGCTAGACGGTCGTGGCGGTAGCGATGATATGAGCGCAAGCCAAGCCCCTCGTCAACAGCAGCAAGCCCCGCAGCAGCAGTCGTATCAGCAACAGCAGCCGTCGCAAGCGCAACAGCCGCGCCAAGCACCTGTTGCGACCCCGCCACAGCCGTCGGCAGATAGCTTCGGCGAGTCTTTTGATAACGACATTCCTTTCTAATCCGTAATAGCAGTTGGCAGGTAAAGCACACAGGGCGCCATTGATGCAGCCCTGTGTAGGTAAAAGCTTATAAAATAGCGGCATAATAAGAGGCTGGCATGCGTTTAAGACTGGTTTTATTGGGTGCAGGCAATGCATTAGGGCAGGCGCTAATACGCCATGGCGCTGAGTGCGATATTTCTTTTCTAGCGCCACGGCCAGAGCAGGGCGTGTGGACACCTGCCAGTCTCACAGAGTTAATCGATGATGTACGTCCAGATGTGGTTATTAACCTAGCGTATTATTTTGATTGGTTTCAATTAGGTCGTGTTGTTTCAGATAAGTTTGCGCCGCAAGAGCAAGCTGTCCAGCGCTTGGCGCAACTGTGTAAGCATTACCAGTGTGTTTTGCTACAGCCCTCCAGCTACAGAGTTTTTGATGGCTATCGTGCCACAGCTTATAACGAGCAGCATGAATGTAACCCGTTGAGCCCACGGGGGCAGGCGCTTTTGCGTATGGAGCAAAGCGTACGAGCGATTTGTTCCAAGCATATAATTTTGCGTTTTGGCTGGCTGTTGGACGACAGCCTTGAGGGTATGCTTGGGCGGGTTTTACAACGTGCACAAGCGGGTGGCGCTATGGAAATGGCTGATGATAGACGTGGCAATCCTACCCCTGTTGAAGATGCAGCACGGGTTATAATTGCGATTCTCAAGCAGCTGGACTGCACTGCGCCGCTGTGGGGCACTTATCAGTATGGCGGGCAAGAAGCAGCGACAACCTTAGCCGTGGCAGAAGCTATTTTGTACGAAGCGAAGGCCTGGGACTCCAGCATTAATCAAGAAGTGATCCCGCGGCCACATGCACACTTTGAAGACGCTGCCATAGAACCCCAGCATGGCGTGCTCGATTGCAAGAAAATCACCCACACTTTCGGGATCAAGCCAAGAGCTTGGCGCACAGGCATGGCCGAGTTGCTGGACAGTTACTATCGCAAGCTTAACGGTGCTAAGTGACGGGCGTAGTCGCAACGCAAATACAACAACTACTGACCGATTTATTGCACCAGCGTTTGCCGTGGCGCAACTACTGCCAGACCATGCCGGGTATGTGCGGTGTTGATGTGTTACGCACCGACTTAGTGCATCCGCTGTTATCAGGCAATAAAGCATTAAAATTGGCCGGTTGGTGGCAACGCTATACCAAAGGTCAGTATCAAAAAATCATCACCTTTGGCGGCCCGTACTCGAATCATTTGCATGCCACCGCAGCGTTTGCGTATGTACTCGATATTCCTTTGCTGTGCATGGTGCGTGGCTATGCCACGGCTGAATTGACGCCAACCCTGCAAGAGTGCCGTAATTGGGGTGCACAGCTGCAGTTTTTAGATCGACGCGCTTATGCGGCGCGCTATGATCTGATTTTTCAACAGCAGCTTGCTGAGCAACATCAAGCATTGGTCATTCCAGAGGGCGGTGCAGGCGTTGAAGGCGAGCTTGGTTGTCGTTCAGTGGCTGATTTTGCCCAGCATTATGATCAACTGTGGCTGGCGGCTGGTAGTGGTGCTACGGCTCAGGGTGTTGAGCAAGGTTTGCAGCAGTTGCGCGCAACAACTAATCTGGTTGTGGTTAATGTGGTGGCTGATCAGGGCGCCTTGGCGCAGCACTGGAAAGCAACAGCCGCACGTGCAGATAAAGTGCGGGTACTGGATGGGGCGCTGGGTGGTTTTGCTAAACAAACGCCTGAATTAATCGCTTTAATAAAGCGTTATGACCAGCTGGGTTTGCCGCTCGACCCTGTGTATACCGCTAAACTTGTGCACGCCTTCGAACAGTATCAGCTCAGCCGCTCAGCTTCAGCGTCACAAAAAATCCTCTTGTTGCATAGTGGAGGCCTACAAGGACGTGCTGATCGTCAAGCGTACACTTAAGAAGCTAGCGGAGTCTTAGATTAGGCGTAAATCAGTAAGAGGTGGCAAGCCGTGGTTAAACTAATCCCTTTATTGCAAGAAATACGCAGCTGCCAACTATGCGCTAAGTATCTGCTTTTAGAACCAAGGCCGGTCGTACAGGCGGGTGCGCAGGCGCGCTTGTTGATTATTGGTCAAGCGCCCGGATTGCGCGTACATAAAACCGGCGTACCCTTTAATGATGCCAGTGGTAGGCGATTGCGTGAGTGGCTGCAAATAAGCGAAGAGGATTTTTACGATCCAGACAGGGTAGCCATAATGCCGATGGGCTTTTGCTATCCTGGCAAGGGTAAGAGCGGTGATCTGCCGCCGCGTCCAGAGTGCGCACCGCAATGGCATCAACCCATATTGGCTGAATTGCCGCAAATACAGCTTACTTTGTTGGTGGGTCAATACGCGCAAAAATATTATTTGCAGGATGGCTATAAAACCTTGACCGAGCGAGTGAGAAATTGGCGCGAGTTGCCTGAAAACATCCTGCCTTTGCCGCATCCTTCGCCCCGCAATCAAATCTGGCTGCATAAAAAACAATGGTTCGAGCAGGAGGTGGTTGCCGAGCTGCAGCGGCGGCTAAAAAAGATATTTTGGGAAACCTAAACAGTTAGAAGGTTGGTTTTGTTGCACAAGTGTTCAAGTCTTTAACAACCCTGCGTGCTATCCGTGATAGATAGCACGCAGTAATTGAATTACTTCACCAATGTGCGCCACTCAGGGTGGGCATCTGTTTTGCCGGTGACCAGATCAAAGTAAGCTGTTTGTAGCTGCTCGGTGATCGGGCCGCGGCTGCCACAGCCGATTTTACGACCGTCAACTTCGCGGATTGGTGTGACTTCAGCCGCTGTACCGGTAAAGAAGGCTTCGTCAGCGATGTACACTTCGTCACGGGTAATGCGCTTTTCTACGATTGGAATATTTCTTTCGCCGGCCAGCGTCAGGATAGTGTTACGGGTAATACCATTGAGGCAGGCAGTAACTTCTGGAGTGTAAATCACGCCATTTTTCACAATAAAAATATTTTCGCCTGAACCTTCAGCCACATAGCCTTCTGGATCCAGCAACAGGGCTTCATCAGCACCGCCGGAAATAGCTTCTTGCAGGGCCAGCATCGAGTTGACATAAGCACCGCTGGATTTAGCGCGAGTCATGGTGATGTTGACGTGGTGACGGGTGAAAGAACTGGTGCGGATGCGAATACCGCTTTTCAGCGCTTCGTCGCCCATATAGGCGCCCCAATGCCATGCAGCAATAATTACATGCACTTTTAGATTGTCTGCGCGAATGCCCATGCCTTCGGAGCCGTAGAACGCCAGTGGACGGATATAGGCACTATTGAGCTTGTTGTCGCGCACCGCCGCGATGGTGGCAGCGTTGATTTCGTCATGGGTGTAAGGG
>LFRM01095844.1_pt3 | contig 12843 bp, 15 predicted proteins | sample 618341 | NCBI WGS metagenome assembly LFRM01 (sample SAMN03654438, study PRJNA283298) | anaerobic digester metagenome | isolation source: pool of bioreactors CSTR01a, CSTR02a, and CSTR03a thermophilic anaerobic... | place: Denmark: Kgs. Lyngby | collected 2014-05-21
TTTTCTTTTTGTTTTTCTATCGAATCTTATCATTTAATCATATTCGACTATCACAGCTTGTTTTAGGATCTGCCTTTACGAGTATTGCTTTAGTGGCCGTTGGGAATTTCTTCTTCATCTATATTAACTCATTTAGTAATTATGAATCGATTTATGGACCGCTCGCTTCGTTCATGATTGTATTGATTTCGACATGGATTATTTCATGGGTGGTTTTTGTGGGTTATTGCATTAATACTGTATTTGGAAAAACGAATGACGTGAACTCTATAAAAATTTTCGATAAGTTCAACCGTTCGTGAGTGAAAACGCCATTGATGCAAAATTCATGGGATATAATATCTATATAAGTCATTTGTTACATGCTGTATCTATAACGCAATAAAAGCCGAACTTATCAAGAGGGGATAGCATCTTGAAAGGGAGTACTAGAATGGAATTGAGACAATTGCGATACTTTGTGTCAATCGTAGATTTAGGAAGCTTTACGAAAGCAGCTGAAGTCCTATTCATTACACAGCCAACATTGAGTTGGAATATCCGAAAATTAGAGGAAGAATTTGGTGTAACGTTATTGGACAGACACTTTAACGGTGTTCAGCTGACAGAGATGGGGACCATTTTATACGAAGGATCGCGCAGAAACCTGGATCTTGTGGACAGCCTTCAGAGCCATATGCACAATGAAACGCGAAGAATACCTCAGGAAATTACCCTAGGAATATCTGACATAGCTTCTTTAAACTATATGGCTCGTATTGAACAATTCAACAAGGATAACCAACCACTAGAAATTAAACAAGTCATTGCTGGTTCGAATTACATCCAAGAACATGTTATGAATGGGGATATGGATGTAGGCATCGTGGTAAGCCCTGAAAAACGCGATCATTTGAAAGTGAATAAAATAACACTACAGGAATCTCATTACCAACAGTACATAATCTGGCGTGATGATAATCAAAAACTCAAACGATTTGAGGACTCAAGCGACTTTCATAAGAACCTAGAGTAAGTATAAATTTACAACCCGATTATTCGGGTTTTTTCTTGCTTTATTGTAAGACTCTTGGTATTGTAGAACTACAGAAACCAGAAAGTAGATAACACGCGTTAAGTGCTTGAGAACGGGGTGAGTTCTCAAGACGAAGCACATCGTGTGCGATGTGTTATCGCATCCATAAAAAGGGTCTTTCTCTTCTGTTGAAAAGGGGGATTTTTTTTATGTTAAACACTCGAAATTTAGTGAGATATGCTTTGATGATTGTCATCCAAGTCTTACTCACACAGTTTGTAGGAATTACGAATACTTTTCTAAGAATTACATTTACGTTCTTAGGAATGGCATGGGTTGGATATTTTAATGGTTGGAGAGCAGGGCTATTCATTGCGGTGAGTGCGGATCTGATTGGGATGATTCTTTATCCTAAAGGACCTTATATCGTTGGTTTCACGATATCGGCTGCATGCAGCGCTTTAATCTATAGCTTACTGTACCAAAAAAACAAGGACACAAAGAAGTGGGTATTAGTCACTACAGTTCTTGATAACTTAATTGTTAACCTATTGATGAACACAGCTTGGTTAGTTCTCTTTATGGGACAAAGCATGTCTGTCATCTTCTGGCCTCGTTTAATTAAAACATTAATCGCAATTCCGGTTATGTACATTTCAACACTCGCATTAATGGAATTTATGAAAAAAAATCAGTCAAGATTCAAATAAGGGAGATATACTATGTTCGACATTGAACCACGCGGTGAAGGTATTGGTAAATTATCATTAGACTTAATGGACTCTGAAGCAAAAGGTAAATTGATTTTAGTTACGTCGATTAACCCCACACCAGCAGGTGAGGGAAAAACGACCTTAAACATCGGTCTTTCAATGGCCCTCAATAAATTGGGAGTCTCAGCAGTGTCTTGTCTACGCGAACCTTCGATGGGACCTAACTTTGGTATGAAGGGTGCAGCAACGGGCGGTGGTGCCTGTACTGTGGAGCCCAGTGAGGTTATTAACCTCCATTTCACAGGTGACTTCCACGCAATTACCTCAGCACACAACTTATTAGCGGCATTTGTGGATAATCACATCTTCCACGGCAACGTTTTAAACGTCGAAGAAGTCCTATGGCATCGCGTTGTGGATATGAATGATCGTGCACTTCGCCGTATTGATTTAATGAATGGACGTAAGTCCCGATTTGATATTACAGTAACATCAGAAATCATGGCGATTCTATGTCTGAGTGAATCGTATGATGAGTTACGAGAAAGAATTTCAAAGATCAACGTCGCATACGACACAGATGGTAATGTACTGACTCCTCAAGATTTTGGGGCAGTAGATTCAATGATGGTACTCCTTAAAGATGCGCTTCGTCCAAATATAGTAAAAACAATTGAAGGCACACCAGCCATTATTCATGGTGGTCCTTTCGCAAACATTGCGCATGGCTGTAACTCAGTCATCGCAACGAAGACTGGCTTAGCTCATTATGACTATGTCATTACTGAAGCAGGCTTTGGAGCAGACTTAGGAGCAGAGAAGTTCTTTGACATTAAATGTCGACAAGCCAATCTTAATCCTTATGCTGTCGTCATGGTGATATCAGTCCGAGCGCTTAAGATTCATGGGGGCGTTGCTCTAAAGGATTTAGATACACCGGATCTTGATGCTGTAAAACAGGGCTGGAAACATGCTCAAAAACACATTGAGAATCTTCAAGGCTTCAATCAAAAAGTAGTGCTTGCTTTGAATCACTTCGATAGTGATGGTGAAGATGAACTTGATTACCTTAAATCAATGGGTTGCATACAGACACGTTCGTTCCAAGAAGGTGGTAAAGGTGTGCTTGATTTAGCACAAGCAATCATTGACTGTGAACATGAAACTCCGCAGTTAAAGTTTGCCTATGAACAAGAACTAAACATAAAAGATAAAATACTTAAAATTGCGCAATCAATCTATGGTGCTGATGGGGTTACTTATGCCGCTGGTGTGGATGAATTCTTGGAATCATATTCAGACCAATCCTTAGAAATCTGTGTTGCGAAAACACAATATTCATTCTCAGATGATCCTAAGAAATTAGGAATTCCAACAGGATTCGATGTCCATGTGAGTGATGTTAGGGTTTCAGCAGGTGCTGGCTTCGTGGTGGTCTATATGGGACGTGTCTTAACGATGCCTGGATTACCTAAAGTACCGCGTGAAATTGAACAGGTGTGAATATTTTTTAAAGGTGTTATAATATCTCTACTAATAAAGAGGGTATTGGATAATGGAAACAAAAAATATTTATGTTGTCTTAAGTGATACGGGTTCAGTGCTGACGCGTTTGATTGGTTTTTATACTAAATCTCGCTACAACCACTGCTCAATCTCTTTTGACCCAGAATTTAAATCATTGTATAGCTTTGGGCGCAAACAACCCCGTAACCCCTTCATTGGAGGGTTCGTAGAAGAAAGTTTCTATGACGGGACGTTTAAGCGTTTTTCAAACACGACGTGTTTGGTTCTAAAGATGAATGTTGATTGTGATAGTTATGATCGCATTCAAAACAACATTAATTTCTTTAAAGAGAACATGAATCGCTATCATTATAATTTCATCGGTCTTTTTGGAGCCGCAGTGGGTCGTGAGATCTCACGCGAAAATGCATACTACTGTTCACACTTCGTTGCGAAAGTAATTGAAGAAGCGGACGTGAAGTTATGGGAAACGCCGGCATTTTTAGTAAAGCCTGAGGATTTTCAACATCATAAAAATTTTGAAATTGTTTATGAAGGAAAAATGAGTGAGTTTAAATAAAAGTGCGAAAGCACTTTTTTGAAAGGAAGTACTATGGAACAAACAGTAATAGATTTATTAAAACAGGAGTTGAAGCAATTCGATCCTAAAAACATTGATTCAGTTTTAAACTTATTAGCCGATGGAAATACAATTCCATTTATTGCACGTTACCGAAAAGAAATGACAGGGAGTCTTGATGAGGTTGAATTACGCCTTATTGGAGATCGTCATGCTTACTTAGAAAGTCTTGAGAAACGTAAAGAAGAAGTCTTAAGATTGATTGAAGAGCAGGATAAACTAACACCTGAACTCACAGCAGACATTCATGCAGCTAGTGTTCTTCAAACACTCGAAGATATTTACCGTCCCTTCAAACAAAAACGTCGTACAAAAGCGACAATTGCGAAAGAAAAAGGACTTGAGCCGCTAGCTCTTGATCTACTTTCACTCAAAGGTGTTTATGATGTCGAGGCAAGCGCTAAGGCATACATCTCTGAAGAAGTCGAAACGATTGAAGATGCTCTACTTGGAGCTCATGAAATTATGGCCGAGACCTTTGGTGATGAAGCAGAATTCAGAACATGGATTCGAGATTTCACACTTAATAATGCTGTACTAAAAACAGCCCTTAAAAAAGAAGAACTCGATGTTCGTCAAGTCTATGAAATGTATTATGAATTTACGCAAACCGTTAAAACAATGCAAGGTCATCGCGTTCTAGCGATTAATCGCGCAGAAAAGGAAGACGTCATAAAAGTTGACATTATAGTCGATGAAGACCGCATCGCAACGTACTTCGACCGTAAGATCGTGGGTAATCAAACACACGCTCCATCCGTTGAATATGTACGTTGTGCATATCTTGATGCCTACAAGCGTTTTATTAAACCCGCAATCGAAAGAGAAGTTCGCAATGAACTCTCTGAAAAAGCAGAAGAGGGCGCGATTAATGTCTTCGGTGAAAACTTAAGAAACCTTCTATTACAAGCACCACTTAAAGGTAGAGTCGTCATGGGCTTTGACCCAGCTTACCGAAGTGGGTGTAAACTTGCGATTGTTGATGAGACAGGGAAAGTATTAAAGATTAAAGTAATCTATCCACACGCTGCATCTCAATCTCGTATGGATGAAGCTGCTGTAGTATTTAAGAAACTCTTAGCAGAATACAAAGTCGATATGGTCGCGATTGGTAATGGAACCGCATCACGTGAATCAGAAGTGTTCGTTTCAGAAAATATTAAAGATGCAAAGCATCCTGTATTCTATCTCATCGTAAACGAAGCGGGTGCATCAGTGTACTCCGCATCTGATCTTGCGAGAAAAGAATTCCCTGACTTACAAGTTGAAGAGCGTTCGGCAATTTCAATTGCTCGTAGAATCCAAGATCCTTTGGCAGAACTCGTGAAGATTGATCCTCAATCCGTTGGGGTGGGTCAATACCAACATGACGTATCCCAAAAGAACTTAAGTGCTCAGTTGGACTTCATCGTTGAAACGGCTGTTAACCAGGTTGGTGTTGATGTGAATACCGCATCACCTCAATTACTTGAACACGTTGCCGGTCTCACAAAGACAACTGCTCAAAACATTGTTATGTATCGAGAAGAAAACGGAAGTTTCGAATCGCGTACAAGCATCAAAACAGTGCCACGTTTAGGACCAAAGTCCTTTGAACAATCCATTGGGTTCTTAAGAATACCCAATGCGAAAAACGTTCTTGATAGTACAGGGATTCACCCTGAGACCTATACTACCGCAAAAGCAATCCTCAAAGACCTTAAGCTAAAAATCACAGATCTAGGAACAGAGACTGCGACAAGTGCACTCTCATCCATTTCAGTGAATGAGTTAAGTGACCGCTTATCAGTTGGTAAAGAAACACTCGAAGATATCCTGGCTGCTATGATGCGCCCAGGACGCGACTTACGTGAAGATATGAGTGGTCCTTTATTAAGATCTGATGTCCTCAGTTTAGAGGATCTAAAACAAGGTATGGAATTAAACGGTACAGTACGTAACGTTGTCGACTTCGGTGCCTTTGTGGACATTGGCGTTAAACAAGATGGACTGGTTCACATTTCTAAACTCAGTAAGAACTTCGTAAAACATCCAAGTGACGTCGTCGCAGTAGGTGATGTTGTCAAGGTTTGGGTTGTGGCAGTAGACGTCCAAAAATCACGCATTCAATTAAGCATGATTGAGGAAAATAAACAGAATTAAAAATAGTAAATATCACATGTGCTCTTATATAAAAAGAGAGCGCATTTTTTTTATGCGATAGAAAAGGTGCTGAATATTTCACCAATACCAGATTATATTAGAAGATTAATTAATTTTGAGTACAAAAAAAGCACTCTTTCGAGTGCTAATGACTAGTTAACGTAGTCAGGGAATGACAGTTTCATCTTCGCTAGAAGGTCTTTGTCGTAGACTTTGAAGCCGAGTTCTTTGAAGAGTGTTGCGCTGTAATTATTAATGTAGTTCTCGTTGTTGAGGACGCTGTTGATAATTGTTTCTTCGTCTTCAAGGAGTCGGTTATCAACGATGAAGTAGATGTTGCTTTCTTCGTCGTAGATGACTTCACTAAGGCCGATTGCTTGGTCTGAGGAGACATACTTAGCTAGTTCTTTGATTTGCATTTCAGTTGATTTTGAAACGATGCCTTCGTTGAATTTCATGGAATCATCGAGTGTAATGTCGCTGAGTTTTGTTCCTGCTTCAAATGCTGCTTTGATTGATTCAATGCTTGCCTTGTCGGATGATTGGATGAATTGAATGTCTTTAATCGCGTAGTCTTTCACCAAAGTATCTACTGATGCATCGAGTGCTTCTCGTGCTTTAATTTCAATGATGACTGACGGTCTTACTTGTTTCGCGATAAAGTCTTCAAGATCTACGAAGCCGAAGCTTTGAATATAAGGAAGAAGGTTCTCGCCGAAGATGTCTTCGATTCCTTTGATGTTTTCATCGATTAGGACTTGTACCTTTGTTTCATCTACTTCTAATGTGCTTAAGATGTCTTTTCTCGCAGCATTGATAACGACAGTTCCATCATCACCGCTTTTCATGGATGTGTAGAAGTCTTGTTTGCTGGTAGAAGTACCGTTAATTGTGTAGAGGGCTGCATCGTCTTTTAGTGTTGTCTTTGCGCATCCTGTGAGTGTGAGGGCAACGATCATTAATAATGCGTATGTTTTCTTATTCATTAGTTTGCTCCCTCTGTTTGTAATACTTTATAAATTGTTTCTTTGATTGCTTCGTCTTGGAATGCAACCGTTGATTCATCAATCAGTTGTTTCATTGCCTCTTTGTCGACGCTTACCATACTGTTGATGATGTTGTTGACAAGGTATGAATCCTTCATCAGTGTTTCTTTGTCTGATGTATCCACAACGATGAGGTGGAATCCGTATTCACTCTCAACCCATTCGCTGAGTTCATCTGTTTCAAGTGCCAGTGCTGCGTCTAGGAATGGTTTCACAAATTCTGTAGTGCTGTCCATTAATCCAAGGGCTCCACCGGCTTCTTTAGAACCATCTACTGAGAACTCTTTTGCGAGGTCTCCAAATGCTTCACCGTTTTGAATGCGATTCTTGATATTGTTCATGGTATTTTGTTCTGATTCAGTGACGTTTTCGAGGTCTTCCACTTTGAATAGAATGTGGCTGACATAACGTGGTTTGAATTGACTTTGGTATTCGTCGAAGATCGTCGATAGATTTTCGAATACATAACGTTGAACGTATTCTGTTCGAGCTCCATAGTTTGCGAAGTATTCTTCAAGATCATCGAGTCCTGAGTAGCCAAGGCTTGTGAGTGTCAGTGTGACGTTTGCACGGTCTTGTTCTGGGTTCTGACTTTCGTTGAATTGTGTCTGTAATGCTTCGGCACTTTGTTTCGCGGATGCGAGTGCTGTTTCTGATTTTTCTAAATGAGATATTAAGTCTTTCTCAAACCGTTGATAAATATAATTGTCATCGTAGTACGAACTCAAAAGTTCATAATATTCTGAAACTGATACTTTATTTTCGTCTGTTTTAAAGACCAATGCTTCACCGTCTTTTGTCGGTGTTCTACCTACTAATATTACTGTAACCGCAATGGCTACTATAATAAGGAGAGTAATTAATGCTATTTTCTTCATAGTATTCCTCGTTTCCTTACATATAATACATTATCGTAAGGACGAATACATGATTATTGTATGAATCCCACATTTGTTTCAGTTGAAAGTGTGGTCGAAAAGGTGTATGATTTCATCTGTTAGGAGTGTGGTGCGAATGCTTAAATATTCTCTAATAGTGCTTATAGGAGTGGGTTTATTGCTCTATCAGTTACCATTAGGATTGGGTTGGCTACTGGGTAATCTCTGTTTGTCGATTCTTGCGTTTGTTCGTGAGCGATTCTACAAAGAATTGTTGAGCGATGATGCATTCCAGACGAGACGATATGTTGCATATATAATATTCGTATTTGTAATATTATGGTTGCCTTTGGGTGTGGCATTTGTCATCCCAAATATTATCAGCGCCTACAGTTTAGCGGCGTCCTATATTGTGGATCGTTTCTTAATGTTTTTGAAGGGAGGTGTGGCTCGTGCAAGTTGAGGTTATTTCAATACTGATACTAACGGTGGTTTTATGCCTTCTATTTTACTTTGCTGGTCGCACATTAAAAGATTTAGACCCGACGAAACCAGTGAGTGGATTTGCACTGAAAGCTGTCTTGTATGTTGAAACCATCACGAACTATACGGTGGACAACATGGGAGAGAAGCATGGTAAGCGCATGGCAGCCTATATTGGCTCGGTATTTATTTATATATTACTTGCGAACATGATGGGTCTATTGGGATTAAGTGCTCCAACGAGTACGCTCTCAGTAACATTAGTGTTTGCGATCATTACGTTTTGCTTAATACAATATGCAAAAATTGATATGAATGGCTTTAAGGGGTACATCAAGAGTTTCTTTGAACCGTTCTTCTTATTTGTGATTCCCAATTTCTTTGGGGCTGTTGCACCATTAATTTCATTATCGTTGCGTTTGTTTGGTAACGTATTATCCGGTACCGTAATTATGACGATGCTTTATTCGTTTGGTGCTTGGGTATCTAGTTTCATTCCATTATTTGGATTTAACTGGTTTGGGGTTATTATTGCCCCGATGTTACATTTATATTTTGATTTGTTTTCTGCATTCTTGCAGGCATTTATATTTATTTCATTGACATCAATTTTAATTGCTGTCGAATATCAAGACTAAGGAGGATATTATAATGGATACAGTAAGTATTGGTAGAGGTTTGGTTGCGATTGCTGCGGCACTTGCGGTAATGACAGGTATTTTTTCAACAGTTGGACAAGGGTATGCAGCTGCTAAGGCAGTTGAGGCAGTGGGTAAAAATCCAGATGCTGAGAAACAAATTCGTTCAATGTTAATTTTAGGAGCTGGGATTGCTGAGACAGCGGCCATTTATGGTATGTTGATTTCATTCATGTTAATCTTCATGTTTTAATTTATGAATATACCGATTGATGAAAAGTTAATTCCTCAAATACTCACGATGCTCGCGCAACTTTGTGCGACGGGTGTTATTTTTATTATGTACAAAAAGTACATGCATGAACCAGTGATGAAGTTTCTTGATGCGCGAGCAGAAAAGATGCAAAGTGACTTGGCTGATGCTGAGGTCCTTAAACAGGAAAGTTTAGAACTTCGCGAAAAAGCGAAGAAAGAACATGAATCTGTTGTCAGTGGTGCGAAGGCATTGGAATTACAAATGCTTGAAGGTGCCAAAAAGGAACGTCAATCCATTATTGATTCTGCTCAGGATAGCATCGATGCTCAACGTAAGCGATTGGAAGATGATTTCAAACAGGAGCGTCAGGACTTGTATTCTGAGGTGAGTTCGAAAATGGTGGGACTTGCAGTTGATGTCAACCGCAAAGTACTTCACGATGTTAATTTTGACCACGATTCTATGATTAAAGATATTGAGAAGGCGATGGCAAATCATGATTAGCCTGAATGTGTATGCTTTAGCGCTCTATGAAGTAGCACTAGAGCGTTCATTAAAATTCTATGATTCAGTTCTATCGTTTCAAACAATGCTGGAAGATGAGTCAGTCAGGGCTGTGTTCACACGCACCTATGCTGATCCATCGATTCTAGATCCATTGTTTGAATCACTAGGCTATTCAAATGAAGTCATTAAATTATTAAAAATCATGCAGGCATCTCGCCTGTTAGTTGATTACGACCGTTTTGTGGATCTGTATCGAGACTTATTGATTGAACATCACGAACTCGTTCGCGTTGAAATTGTCAGCGCTGTAGAGATTAGTGATTTTTCAGCCATTGATGCTTTGGTAACAGCACGCTACACAGGTCGCATTGAGCGCGTTGCGTCCGTGGATGCATCGCTTATTAAAGGAATGGTAATGCGTATTAACCACGATGTTTTTGATACAAGTATTAAGAAACGTCTGGATTCGGTTTTGAAAGAAGCGGGGTAGTGTAAAATGAATAAACAATCAGAAATGATGCTTCACATGCTCAAAGAACAAATTAGTGAGATCAATTTTGAGACTCATGATCTTGATGTTGGTAAAGTGTTCAAAGTAGGTGATGGTATTGCGTTTGTACGAGGACTTGATCAAGTACTATCGGGGGAAATGCTTCGATTCAGTGATGATGTCTTTGGTTTAGCACTGAACCTTGAAGAAAATCAGGTTGGCGTTGTGCTCATGGGAAATGATGCACTTGTGCGCGAAGGCGATCTTGTGTATCGTACGAAACATGTTATTGAAGTCGGTGTCGGAGACGCTCTTTTAGGTCGAGTTGTGAATGCATTGGGACAAGCCATTGATGGTGCAGGCCCAATTGAAACAGAAGCAACACGTCCTATCGAACGCATAGCACCCGGTGTTATGACACGTCAATCCGTATATCAACCGCTTCATACCGGAATTAAAATGATTGATGCCATGGTTCCCATTGGTAAAGGTCAGCGCGAGCTCCTCATTGGAGACCGCCAAACAGGAAAAACAAGCATTGCACTGAATGCGATTATCAACCAAAAAGGACAAAACGTAAAATGCGTTTATGTTGCGATTGGTCAAAAAGCATCCACAGTAGCAATGGTAGTCGATAAGCTTAAGGAACACGGAGCACTTGATTATACGCTCATTGTTTCAAGTACTGCGTCCGAACAAGCGCCCCTACAATACATTGCACCCTATGCAGGTGTTGCGATGGCAGAGTACTGGATGGATCAAGGAGACGATGTATTAATTGTCTACGATGATTTATCGAAACATGCGGTAGCTTACCGTACGATTTCACTTCTCTTACGCCGTCCGGCAGGTCGTGAAGCGTATCCAGGAGATGTTTTCTATCTTCACTCACGTCTCTTAGAACGAAGTGCAAAATTAAACTCTAATTACGGTGGTGGGTCCATGACTGCACTCCCTATTATTGAAACTCAAGCAGGAGATATCTCTGCTTATATTCCAACCAACGTTATTTCGATCACCGATGGTCAGTTATTCTTGAACCTTGATGCCTTTAACTCAGGACAACGTCCTGCAGTTGACTCAGGGATGTCGGTTTCTCGTGTCGGATCTGCTGCTCAAACATCAGCAATGAAACATGTTTCTTCATCATTGAAATTAGAACTTGCGACATACCATGAACTCTTGTCGTTTGCGCAGTTCAGTTCTGATGTGGATGCATCAACGCAATTTGCGATTGATCATGGACATCGTTTGATGGCACTGTTGAAACAAGGATCTGTTTCAAAGATGGCCCATGAACTAATGATTCTTTCAATGTTCATGAACAAATACGGTTATTTAGATCAATTAAAAGTTGAAGATGTCTTAAGCTTTGAACGCCACATGCATTCTGTGTTCGAATTAGAACACGAATCCATTCTTGAGCGATTACGAGAGTCCTACACATTTGATGATGCATTGATTGCGGATATCAAAGTAGTTATGGATGATTTGGTGCGTGGGTACCATGGCTAGTACGTCCAAAATAAAAAGTAGAATGAAAACAATTCAATCAACGCAAAAGATTACCTCTGCGATGAAACTTGTGTCCTTGTCGAAACTTCAAGGATATAAAGGGCGCAGTGCTCAGTTTGAAGTGTACAACGACGCGGTCGTTAAGAGCAGTGAGCGCTTCATTGAATTTGTGGAAGATACAGTTGAGCGTCCCAGTCTTTATTTGGTATTTATGCCAGACCTTGGACTGTGTTCAGCGTATTCCAATGGTTTATTGAGAGAACTCAATACTGTGTTGAATCCCGAGGATTCAGTTATTTCAGTGGGTTCACAAAACTATGATAAAGTTCAGCCAATAAATCGCTTGATGAATTCGGAGCAATTTAAAGTCTCTGATATTCTTGATTTATTGGTGGATCGTCTTGACACACATCGCATTGTCGCAATTATTGGTGATTATCATAGAGGCATGAATTTAGAATTCGAAGCACATGTTCTTAAAACACGCGCTCTCGAAGGAAGAGATGATGTCATTTATGAGCCGGACTTTGAGTCCAATGCTTTAATGCTTGTAAGACAATCATTAATGAGTTTTATTCAAAATGCATTTTTAATTTCCAAGGTGAGTGAGCACACGACTCGTCGTATTGCCATGGAAAAAGCTACTGATAGTGCTCAAGATATGTTAGATGAATTGGGTCGAAGATACAATCGACTACGTCAAGAGGCAATTACTCAGGAAATCTCTGAAATTGTTTCTGGAATGGAGGAAATGTAAATGCAAGGAATCGTCGTACAAATAGTAGGTCCGGTTGTGGATGTTCGTTTCAAACCTGAAACGATGCCAAAGCTTTATAATGCACTTGTTGTTGAGGATGGAGATATCCATGTCACTTTAGAAGTGTCTCAACACGTTGGAAATGATTTAGTGCGCTGTATTGCGATGGGTGCTACTGAGGGATTAAGCCGTGGTTTAAAAGTTACTGACTTAGGAACTGCGATTAAGGTTCCGGTTGGTAAGGCAGTTCTTGGCCG
>LFRM01052229.1_pt1 | contig 12834 bp, 9 predicted proteins | sample 618341 | NCBI WGS metagenome assembly LFRM01 (sample SAMN03654438, study PRJNA283298) | anaerobic digester metagenome | isolation source: pool of bioreactors CSTR01a, CSTR02a, and CSTR03a thermophilic anaerobic... | place: Denmark: Kgs. Lyngby | collected 2014-05-21
GGTAAAGAACCTAATAAATCAGTCAACCCTGATGAAGTGGTAGCAATGGGTGCCGCAATTCAAGGTGGAGTTATTACTCAAGATGTTAAAGGAATTTTGTTATTAGACGTTACTCCTCTATCACTAGGTATCGAAACATTAGGTGGAGTTATGACGACGCTAATTACAAGAAATACAACAATTCCTACTTCTAAATCACAAATTTTCTCTACAGCAGCGGATAATCAACCAGCAGTCGATATTCATGTGCTACAAGGAGAACGTCCTATGGCACAAGACAATAAGACATTAGGTATGTTTAAACTTGATGGAATTGCGCCAGCTCGTCGTGGTATTCCTCAAATTGAAGTAACATTTGATATTGACGTGAATGGTATTGTTCATGTCAGTGCTCTTGATAAAGGAACAAATAAAAAACAATCGATTACAATTTCCAACAGTTCAGGTTTAAGTGAAGAAGAAATTGAACAAATGGTTCGAGATGCAGAGCTTAATAAAGAAGCAGATGAAAAACGCAAAGAAGAAGTTGAGCTTAAAAACAGAGCAGAACAATTTATTAATCAAATTGACGAGTCTCTTAACGATGAAAACGCAAAGGTTGATCAAGCTCAAAAAGATGAAGTTAAGAAGCTTCGTGATGAATTACAAGAAGCTATTGATAACAATGACTTAGATACATTAAGAACAAAATTGGATGCTTTAGAAAAAGCAGCTCAAGTCATGTCTGAACAAATGTATCAACAAGAACCATTTCAACCAGAAGAACCACAAGATTCACAACCTAAAGAAGATGATGTAGTGGATGCAGATTTCACTGAAAAGAACTAATTTATTTTGAAAGTAGGAGGGTTTTGTGGCTGAAAAAAGAGATTATTATGACGTATTAGGCGTCAATAAGAGTGCATCTGGGGATGAGATCAAAAAAGCATATCGAAAACTTGCTAAGAAGTTTCATCCTGATGTGAATAAAGAAGCAGATGCTGAATCAAAGTTCAAGGAAGTTCAAGAAGCCTATGACGTTTTAAGTGATGCCAAAAAACGCCAAACTTATGATCAATTTGGCCATGCGGGAATGGATGGTGCTGCTGGTTTTGGTGGTGCAGGAGGTTTCGGAGGATTTGGCCAAAGTGGATTTGGAGGATTTGAAGATATCTTTGAATCCTTCTTTGGTCAAGGAGGATCAAGAGGATTTTCTTCACAACAAAGAACAGGACCACAACAAGGAAATGATTCATTCATGAGAATGAGAGTTTCTTTTATGGAATCAATGCACGGAGCTAAAAAGACAATCAATTTAACTGTCGACGAACCTTGTAAGCATTGTCATGGAACAGGTGCTGAGTCAAAAGAAGATGTTAAAACCTGTAGTACCTGTAACGGTAGAGGAAAAGTTCTAACTCAACAACAAACAATGTTCGGTGTCTTTCAATCAGAGTCTGTCTGTCCAACTTGTCATGGAACAGGACAAGAAATCACTAAAAAATGTCATGTCTGTCATGGAGAAGGCTATGAAACAAAACGAGTCGCTGTGGATGTCACTGTTCCAAAAGGAATCCAAACTGGTCAACAATTAAGAGTTTCAGGCAAAGGAGAAAAAGGACGCAATGGTGGTCCAAATGGTGATTTATACATCGAAATTGTTGTAGATAATCACAACACCTTTGTACGCGATGGAAGTACAATTTATATCACCATCCCAATTTCAGTAGTTGAGGCAACACTAGGAACAAAGATCGATGTCCCTACAGTGCATGGGGATGTAACTTTAACAATCCCAGAATCAACACAACCAGGAACGAAGTTGAAACTTAAAGGGAAGGGAGCACCGATTTTAAACTCAAATAACTATGGTGATCAAATCGTTGAAGTAAAAGTTGAAATCGATAGCTCACTTAGTGGCGAAGAACGTAGATTGTATGAACAATTAAGGGATACTCCAAAGAAAAAAGAATCTCCTTTTGACAAATTCAAACGTGCTTTTAGAAGATAGTAATTAAAGCTATCTTCTTTTTTTATTGTATACTTAAATTGGAGGATAAATTATGAAAGAACTTCAAATTCACTTAAACCTTTCACCATCAACTGAAAGTTATGAAATAAAAGATGCACTAAATATCGTACTCCTTGACATTAAACATGATTTACTTGAGAAACAGATTAAAACAAACCTTACAATAAAACACTCGGATGCATTCTCATTAACTTTGAACAATGAAACCATCAATTTCACGTGTGAGTGTCAAGACAATGATAAAGATTGTCACTGCTCAATTGAAGAAATAATTCGTAGACAAATTTTTAAACAACTTGGTATTTTTGGTGTGTGTGGCTGTGGTGAAAACTGTGGTTGCCACTAAGAAAAATGACTTCTTTACAATTAATAAAACAAAGAATAAAGAGCTTGATGAATTAGTTAACTGCTCTTTTTTAGCTTTTCATAATAATCAAAGTGAACTATATCCAGCTAATTATAACGATGACGAGTGGTATCAAAAACAATTAAATCAACAAAATCTATATTCAATCTATCGTAAAAAGCAATTGGTTGGTGGTATTGTTTTAATAAAAAATATAGAGAGTCTTGTTATCGATCGGCTGTTTATTCATCCAAATTTTCAAAACAAAGATTATGAAATGAAGGTCATAAAACAAGTTGAGAAAATGTTTGCTGATGCCAACAGTTTTGAGGTGTACGCACCACTATGGAATCGCAGAACCAACCATTTGTATCAACAACTTAACTATCGAACCATAAAGATTGAAGATGATGTAGCGTATTTCCGTAAAGATATTTATTCAAAACGATTTTTTAAAGGGAATCAATTCATTGTCCTACCTGAAGATACCATTTTAAAGGAGTTAGTTAATCTAATAAATTCTAGTAATCGTCAAGTATTAGTTAAATGGTCTTTTCTCTTAATTGATGAGTTATTACAAGAAGAAAAATTTGACGCTGGTGTTTTCGAATGTGTGTCATCAGCAAAACAATGGGCACAAGGTGACATCAAAATGAAAGAAACGAAAAAGTTGATACTACTCAGTCACCAACAAGCAAAAAAACAAAACAATCTATTAATTGCGGCTATTGCTCAAGGATGCAGTGTTGTGCATACACAGAAACACGCTCTCGGTTTTGTTCTATATGAACTTTCTTGGATCTATAAAAATAAGAGCTATCCAGAAGTTTTAGACAAAATAGAACATTACAAACAAACATTACAACAAATTAAAGAAAATCATATTGACAATCATGGGAAGTGGGCATCATTCTTAAGAGTTTAGCACTTAAAGGTTGACAGTGCTAACAAGAATGGTATAATAATAGCAAATAGATGTGACAAGTGTCACCTTTATTTTAGCGAAGTATTAGCACTATTGCACTACGAGTGCTAAAGGAGGGAAATATGAATATTGAACAATTTACGCAAAAAGCTCAAGAAGCGATAATGGAGTCTGTTAATTTAGCGATGACTTTAAATCATCCAACAGTTGATCCTGAACATGTGCTTGTTTCATTGATGAATACAGATAGTCTTGATAGTTTATTTGATACACTGAAACAGAAAAAACAAGAACATCACGATTATTTATCGAATATATTACATCAAAAAGCAAGAACATCGAATAAATCGCAACCAAACATTTCACAAAATACCAATTCAGGTTTTGAAAAAGCGCACATCGTTGCTAACGAAAATAGAGATTCATACATTAGTTCTGATAGTTTATATGTTGGATTAACAAGTGTACTACAAAGCTACATGAATCATTTTGGTATGAAGTATCAACAGCTACTTAATGCTATTAAAACAGTACGAAACGGAACAGTCATCGATTCGCCCACATCAGAGAATCAACTTGATGCTCTTAAAAAATATGGAAGAGATTTAGTAGAAGCCGTTAAAGAAGGAAAGATTGATCCTGTTATTGGCCGTGATGAAGAAATACGAAGAGTTATACAAATACTAAGCCGAAAGACGAAAAATAATCCTGTTTTAATTGGTGAACCAGGGGTTGGTAAAACGGCAATTGTAGAAGGCTTGGCATGGCGAATCATGCGAAATGATGTACCACTTTCATTGCGTAATCGCAGTGTTTATGAACTCGATATGGGTGCACTAATTGCTGGTGCTAAGTATCGTGGAGAGTTTGAGGAACGACTAAAAGCTGTCTTGAATGAAGTCAAGAAATCGGATGGAAACATTATTCTATTTATTGATGAAATTCACAATTTAATTGGAGCAGGCAAAACGGATGGAGCCATGGATGCTGCTAATCTTTTGAAACCGATGTTAGCTCGAGGTGAACTCCATTGTATCGGTGCAACTACTTTTGATGAGTATCGTAAGTACATTGAAAAAGATAAAGCTTTAGAGAGACGTTTTCAACGTGTCCAAGTGGATGAACCAACTATTGACGATACGATTTCTATCTTACGTGGACTCAAAGATCGTTTTGAGAGTTTTCATGGTGTACAGATCAAGGATAGCGCAATTATTGCTGCTGCAAACTTAAGTTCTCGGTATATTACAGATCGTTTTTTGCCTGATAAAGCAATTGATTTGATCGATGAAGCATGCGCAACGGTACGAGTTGAGATGGATTCTATGCCAAAAGAACTTGATGAGCTTAATCGAAAAATCCAACAACTCGAAATCGAAGAAATATCTTTAAAAGAAGAAGATGATGAGAAAGCTTTAGACCGTAAAGAAGAAATCAGCTTAGAGCTAGAGAATGCGAAAGAGAAGTATCAAGAACTTCATCACAAATGGTCTGTTGAAAAAGAAGCATTAGATTCACAAAAGAAAGCTAAAGAGGATTTAGAAAACGCTAAGTTAGCACTTGATAAAGCACAAAATGAAGCTCGATATGAAGAAGCAGCGCGTTTGCAATATGAAACCATCCCGCAACTTGAGAAAAAAATTCAACAGAATGTTGAAAAAGAAAAATCGGATAAGATGTTGTTAGAAGAAGTGGATGATGAGTTAATTGCTCGTATTGTGTCTCGTTGGACAAAAATTGATATTGAAAAACTCACTGGATCAGAAAGAGAAAAACTGTTGAATTTAAAGTATGTTTTGCAAGATCGTGTCAAAGGACAACAAGAAGCATTGGATCTAGTAACCGATGCAATTATTCGTTCAAAAGCAGGAATTCAAGATGAAAATCGACCAATTGGTTCATTCTTGTTCTTAGGACCAACAGGGGTTGGTAAAACTGAAGTCGCAAAGGCTTTAGCTCAACAACTCTTTGATGATGATAGTAAGATTATTCGCTTTGATATGAGTGAGTACATGGAAAAGCATTCAGTCAGCAAATTGATTGGTTCTCCTCCAGGATATATAGGATATGAAGAAGGAGGACAGTTATCAGAACAAGTTAGACGTCATCCTTACTCAATTGTCTTGTTTGATGAAATTGAAAAAGCACATCCAGAGGTGTTTAACATCTTACTACAAGTATTGGATGAAGGATCATTGACCGACAGCAAGGCAACGAAGGTAGACTTCAAGAACACTCTAGTTATTATGACGTCGAATCTTGGTGCACAGTACGCTTTTGAGTATGATAAAGAAGCACGTAATGATCATTACAATGATGAAGTAAAACGTTATTTTAAACCAGAGTTCATTAATCGGATTGATGAAATCGTTGTTTTCAATGCTTTAACACAAGAAATTCTGGTTCAAATAGCGAACAAGTTCTTAAATGAATTGAGCGAACGATTACTTAAAAAAGATATCACCGTTACTTTTAGTGATGAAACGAAACGTTTAATTGTTAACCAAGGATCGGATGCTCAGTATGGAGCTCGACCAATGAAACGGTACATTCAAAAAGAAATCGAAACTTTGATAGCGAAGAAAATGATTGAAGGGGTAATCCCAGCAAATTCTTCCGTGATTATTGATGTTGAAAACAATGAGTTTGTTGTGAATAAACAACAATTTGTTGCCTAAGTAAAAAACTCTTCATGTGAAGAGTTTTTTAACTAATAGCTGTCTTTATTTGTCTTGTTAAATCGAGTTCTCTTTTTAGAAAATATCCTACCATAACTACAACAACAAGAATTTGTATAATTCTTAACCACAAGTCCATGGTAGGACTTAAAGTATCTATAACAATTAAGATGCCATACATAAATACAAAAGCTAGTTTGTAACGATTGAAACTACGTAACTCTTTTATGGTTGATTTTTGATTAATTGTTTTCAATGTCTCTGGTGATGTTTTCGCAAGAGCTTTTTCTTTAAAAAAGAGTCGATAAAAGAAAAACTTTATTAACCCATAGACTACTGATGCAACCCCAAACCCTACAAGAGTACGATAATCTTTTAAAACGCCAGTGAATAAAATCCATACTAAGTAAAAAAAGATGATTGATAGACAAAAAGCGAGATGATTCACTTTTATCCATTTGTGGTCTTTGTCTGATATTTGATATGCTTGTTGATGATGTTTGTCATAATAGATGGTCCGTCGTTTATTATCCCTAATAATGCCGAAACTAGCATCAACTGCTTTCTGATTTACTTCTCTCATAATCCTTTTCCTTTCGTGAGTATTATACACTAAAATATGCTAGACTTATATCATGAAACGGAAAGTAATTTATCAAAAAAGAAAATCGATTAGTTTACAAGTTATTAATGAAACGTTAGTCATTAAGGTCCCTTACAATGTAAGGATGGAACTTGTTGACTCTTTTATTTCAAAGAAACAGAAGTGGTTAGATAAGCAGTACGAACTAAACAAGAGATTTCAATTGTTTCTTGATAAGCCAGTCAATATCTTAGGGGAGTGGTATCCGATTGTTTTAAGAGACGGTAAATTTTCAATCGAACTTATTAATAATCAGATAATCATCATTAAACCAAAATCATTAAGCGAAGAAGCAACAGTACAAAGACTAAGAAAGTATTTGAATAATCAGCTAGAATTACTAATTCAAGAGGCAATCGATGAGTGTCACCTCAAGAAGGAATTTGAATATAATGAACTAAAAATAAAAAAGTTAACAGCTTCCTGGGGCAATTGTTCCAGTAAAAAGCGATTAACTTTTTCAACTCGATTGATACATACGTCCTTACCATTTATTCACGCTATCGTTTGTCATGAAGTAAGTCACTTGTTTGAAATGAATCATTCCAAACAATTTTATGACTGTTTACAGTACTTTTGCCCAACCTACAAACAAGATATTATTGAATTTACTCGTCCCACAATTTAAAGACAGTTGGATCTTGTGGGTCAATATAAATTGTTTTGTATTCATTCATCGCAACCATCCCCATGTTTGATTGTGGAATCTTTTTGAGATGTTTCACCTGTGTGTAATTGACCTTAACACTACTAGATAGTTGATATTTCGAATAAAAGGCAGCGAGATTCGCTCCGAAACGAAGCAGTGGTTCATTGAGTTCATCAGCATCACAAATAACATGTGCACCACTACCATCTCCAATGTGAAACCACCAATTTTTCTTATTCGCAAACTTAAAGGTTAAGAAATCATTTTGAATATTTGATTTTCCATAATAAAAATTGGTGCCTTGATAAACAAGATGGTTAACATTAATTTTGTCTTGTTGTTTTTTCTTCTTTGGTTGGACTTTGATACGAAGTAGTCCAGACTGAATCATCTCGTTTTGGATTTCAGTAGCATCTTGTATAGTAGCATTATTTAGTTGAAACAGAAGGTTTTCTAAATAGTTAATTTGTTGTTGGTTTTCAACAATCTGTTTTTCTAGATAACCAATCCCTGTCTTCAGTTTTCGATATTTTTGAAAATATTTCTGAGCATTTTGGTACCCAGTCAATGTTTCGTTTAGTGGAATTGTCACCAAATTATTATCAAAATCATGGATTACAAATTCTTTTTGCCCTTTAATAATCGTGTCTCCGTAGGTTAATAATAAATCCCCCATGTCTTTATAATCTGTGTAATTTCTTGATTCGAGTAATTGGATTTTTAGTTTTGGTGTTTTTGATTGTTGCCGTTTCAGTTCGCGCTTCACAATCTTAACTAAATTACCAACATGTTGTTTAATTCGAGCATCATTAACACTTTTTTCATAAACAAGTTCTAATCCTCTCATCAATGGATAACTAGTTGTTGGTAGATTAAGGTGTTTGAGTTCAAGGTTATGAAACTCTAGATTGCTACTTACTACCAGTGAATGATTATTCTTGAGGGAAGACATAATTTCATCAAAAGATTCATTAAGGTGCCGGATTCGATAGTCAACCTCTCTTGCTAGAAGAGGTGAGAATCCATGGAACTGGCTAACTAGTGAACCATCTAAGTCTGGACTGGATTCTTCAAATGGATTCTTTTTCTCTTGTATGTCTGGATAGTTATAGTCTGCGCCTGTAAAGATAATTCGTTTTGTATTCTCATAAGGAGCAATACGATGAAAAGCATCGACAATTTTTGATTGATCATTGACTAAAATAACATTGGCATATTTGCCCATTAATTCAAAGATTAAGCGAAGCTCGACAACATCTCCTAAATCATTACGGTTTGTAATCTTCCATTCAATGACGCGATCTAAACCGATTTGTTGTGATGATTGTATAATACCGTTCTCGCAATACTTTCTAAGAAGCATAATAAAATGAGTGGGTTCACTACTTCGAGTTAATGATTCAGTTGTAATAAGGAGACGATTTGAAATCGAATCTGTTGAAACAAGTAAATTAAACTTTGTTTGATTAAAACACTCAAAGACGATTTCGTGTTGAGCTATCTGTGATATTTTATTGATACGAAGAGGTAAAGTCTCTTGTATCATTGAATTGATATTTTGTAAAATAATTCCATCTAAAGCCATAGTTTACCTCGCTTCTCTATTTTAACACAGTCGATTGACATTACCATGGTTTCTGTTTGACAAATAAGTGCATGTGCAATAGAATTGAGTAAAGGTTGGTGAATCAATGAAAAAGGGGTTATTAATTGTCTTTAGTGGTCCAAGTGGGGTAGGAAAAGGAACGATTCGTGATTTATTCATACATCGTGAAGAGTTGAATTTAGCCTTTTCGATATCAATGACAACCCGAAAACCACGTGCCAAAGAAGTCGATAAACGAGATTATTTCTTTGTGACTCGTGAAGAATTTGAAGAGCAAATTAAGCAAGATGCTTTTCTAGAGTATGCAGAGTTTGTTGGTTCTTATTATGGAACCCCTAAAGCATATGTTGAAGAACTTAGGAATCAAGGAAAAAATGTACTACTAGAAATAGAAGTTCAAGGGGCACTTCAAGTCCAAGAGAAAGTCGATGATGCCTTAAGTATCTTTATTGTCCCACCAAGTTTTGAGGAACTAGAACGTCGCATTCGTGGAAGACGTAGTGAACCTGAAGAAATCATTCAACAACGACTTGCTAAGGCGAGTAGAGAACTTGAAATGATGGGTCAATATAAATATATCATTTGTAATGATGATCCACAATTAGCAGCTGATCTTACAGCTTTAATTATTAAACGACACATACAGACAGCTCAATAATTTGGGCTGTTTTTAGGAGAAATATGATTTTAGTCGATGTCTACACCCAACATCCTATCTTAGGCAATCAAACTTTAACCTATAGCCACAGTTCATTCCTAAAAAGAGGTATACGCTGTTGGGTAGAACTTGTTAACAAAAAGATTGTTGGTTTTGTTGCGCGAAGTTATGAAGGAGAAGTGGATTTTGATGTAAAACCAATCGTATCAATCATCGATCAGTCCCCGATTCTCAATGAAGAGTTGCATCAATTAGCAATACAAATGAGTTATCAAACCTTATCACCAATCATTCGTTGTTTTCAAGCAATACTACCAAATCAATTGCGTCCTAAAAGTAACCATAAAACAATACAAACCATCGATTATGTTCGGGTAAAAGATAAAACACTTTATCAAACAAAACGACAACGACAAGTCTTAGAAGATTTAAGTCAATATGACTCATTTAATTATTCCAGTGCCTTAAAAAAATACAAAAGTGTGCTAAAGAATCTGATTGATAATGGAGCTATAGAACGTTTCAGTAAAGTAAAAGAATATGTTGAGAAAGATATCGATGTTCAAAGTCAAAATCATCGACTTACAAAGTCCCAACAACAAGCTTTAGACGCAGTTATTTTAAATGAAAGCAAGACATATCTCTTATTTGGTGCGACTGGTTCTGGTAAAACAGAAGTTTATTTACAACTTGCTTCTAAAGTTCTACAAAATAAAAAACAAGTTCTAATTCTCGTTCCTGAGATTAGTTTAACTCCTCAAATGATTGAACGTTTTCAATTACGATTTGGTCAAGATATTGGAATATATCACTCTGGTTTAAATGATCAAGAAAAATATGAACAATACTTACGCGTCAAAAACAACGAAGTCTCTATTGTCGTTGGGACACGTTCTTGCTCGTTTTTACCATTTGATAATTTAGGCCTAATTGTTATGGATGAAGAACACGATCCCTCATTTAAACAAGAGAGTGTGCCATTCTATCATGCTCTTGATGTTTGTTTATGGAGAAGTCAGTATCACAACTGTCCACTCATGCTAGGTTCAGCGACGCCGTCGTTAGAATCTTATGCGAAAGCTTATAAAGGAGTTTACAAGTTGTTGACCTTGCCAAAGAGAATAAATGATAATTTACCTGAAATAACAATTGTAGATACGAGTAAAAACTTAAGAAAACTCGAATATGAAGTATTAAGTCAAGAGCTAAAGAAAGCGATTGAAGAAACACTGGCTCGGAAAGAACAAATCATCCTACTGTTGAATCGTCGTTCTTACTCGCCAATAGTACAATGTGAAAATTGCTTAGAAGTATTGATGTGTCCTGATTGTGACACTGCTCTTAGCTATCATAAAGATAATCATCTGTACCAGTGCCACACCTGTGGATATCAACAACAAGACGACAGTTGTCCAAAATGTCATCATCGAGCTTCTTTGCGTAAAGGTTTAGGGACACAACGACTTGAAGAAATTGTTAGTCAACAGTTTCCTCACGCAAAAGTATCTCGAATGGATGCCGATACAACCCGACTAAAAAATGCACATTTCAAGATACTGGATGATTTTACAGCTCATCGAACTGATATTCTAATTGGTACTCAAATGATTGCGAAAGGATTAGATATCCCCAATGTCACCTTGGTTGCAATACTTAAAGCAGATTCTGCATTGTATCATGAAGATTTTTCTAGTTCTGAACAAGCTTTCTCTTTAATTCTACAAGCATCAGGAAGAGCAGGACGACACGATAAACAAGGGCATGTAATTATTCAAAGTTTTAGTAGTGATCACTATGCACTTCAATATGCTCTTTACCAAAATTATTTAGGTTTTTTTAATCAAGAGATGAAATACAGACAAAGCGGACAGTACCCCCCGTATGTTTACATGAGTGAAATTTTGTTTAGTCATACAAATAAAGATAAAGCACTTGAAGTTGCGGATCTGTTTGGGGTTGAGTACAGAAAGAATAATACTTTAAAAGTATTGGGACCGGTTGCTATTCGTAAATTAGCTAAAATTGAGAGAGTAAGAATAGTCGTTAAATCAAAGAATTTTGAACAGATGATTCAAGTATTAACAACGATTCACTCTTTAAAAGAGAATAAACTGAAAGGGGTCAAAGTAGTTTACAATGTTAAACCACTTCACTTAACGACATGATAAATAGTCGATTCATTGCATATAAAATCCTAGAAGCAACACTTCTTAAAAACCAATACACAAATCTAGCTCTTAAAAACCTTCAAACCAATCCACAAGACACTCGTTTTATAACAAAGTTGGTGTATACCTCGTTACAGAATTATGAGAGTTTGTTGTTTCAAAGTTCAGAATACCTCACTAAACCTGTCTCAAAACAAGCAGAGATTCTTTTGGTAATGGGTAATTGCCAACATTATAAGATGGATAGTATACAAGATTACGCAATTGTCAATGAAATGGTTAATTTAGCAAAAAGAGTTGCACCAGGGTATCAAGGACTTATTAATGCGGTCCTTAAAAAAACCTTTACTAAGCCTTATCGATTAAGTCAAACAGAAAATGAAATAATGAATTTATCGATTAATACATCGACACCGCAATGGATTGCTTCATTACTGGTTTCTCAGTACGGACAAGATATTGCAGAAAAGATTTTGGCTCACAATCAAACAGAGGCTCCCCTCTATGTGAGAGTCAATCCCCTTAAAGCGACTGAAACGGAAATAATAGAGAATTATCCAGTCATAAAAGTGGGAGATTATTTTGTTGGGCAACAGTCTTTATTAAAAAGTGATGCACTCTCTTTAGGTCTAGCTGTTATTCAAGATAAAACTTCTCAAAAAATCTGCACGTTGTTTGACTTAACTGGTTCAAAACGAGTTCTTGATGCTTGCAGTGCCCCAGGAACGAAAACAAGTCAATTAGCGACCATGGTTTCCCAAGGAGAGATTGTTGCTGTAGAGCTCCATGAACATCGGTCAAAGCTTGTTATTGATTTAATGAAACGATTATCTATCAACAATGTCACAACCATTACCAGTGATATCCTAGAAATAACCTTTGATCAACAGTTTGATGCCATTTTATGTGATGTTCCATGTTCAGGACTAGGAGTCTTACGTCGTAAACCGGATTTGAAATATAGGTTATCACAAAACGATTTAGATACATTACAAGACTTGCAGAAGAAAATCTTGAATCATGTTAGTTCGTTTCTAAAAGTTAATGGACAACTTGTTTATTCAACCTGTACACTAAATCGTAAAGAGAATGAAAAACAAATAGCGAGCTTTTTAAAGGAGAACCAAAACTATCGGCTCATACATGAAGA
>LFRM01145710.1_pt1 | contig 12831 bp, 18 predicted proteins | sample 618341 | NCBI WGS metagenome assembly LFRM01 (sample SAMN03654438, study PRJNA283298) | anaerobic digester metagenome | isolation source: pool of bioreactors CSTR01a, CSTR02a, and CSTR03a thermophilic anaerobic... | place: Denmark: Kgs. Lyngby | collected 2014-05-21
ACTGCCATATTACAGACGCGATGGTTATCCCGGATCTTTTCGTATAAAGCATCAATCCAGATTACCGGATAGGTATTTTCAAGTGGCCGGTTTCTAAACTCTTCAACCTGCTCATTTAGTTCTTTATTGATCTGGGAAACCTGACTGGCTGAAATTGATTCTATGCCAAGACTCTGGGCTAGTCGTTCTATTTTACGGGTGGAAACACCATTGACAAAGGCTTCTTGTACTACCTGGATTAATGCTTGCTCGGAACGTTTTCTTTCAGTCACAAAGAACGGTATGTACCCCCCTTTACGAACTTTCGGGACTAACAAATACATCGTTCCCATTCGAGTATCAAAGCGCCTCACCCGGGTTCCGGAGCGATAACCGGTTCTATTTGGGGAGTGTTCACCTTTGCCGGCTCCAAGCTTATTTTCAACTTCTACTTCCATCATTTTATGGCATAGCCATTGAAGCATGGAAAGCATGGGATCCGGTTCACTTAAAAATTTCAGTAGCATTTTTTCTAAATTCGCGGTATCCTTATGGTAAGCCATCGGACAACACTCCTTTTTGGGTTTGTTTTGAGCAACTTACCATTTCGGAGTCCCGATGGCTTTTTCCTTTTATGAAATTGCGAACTTAATTATACACTAACGATCCCCACCGACTGATTTCCGCTGGTTAATAGATTACCTATGAGGAATTGAAACTAATACCGACGACCAATCTCTCGGCAGGTCTTGATGTCGTTAATAGATTACCTATGAGGAATTGAAACCCTAAACCCATTTCCAGAAAAAGACCGACAGCCGGGTTAATAGATTACCTATGAGGAATTGAAACAAGAGTACGGAGAAATGGGTGGTGGTATGTTATCGCGTTAATAGATTACCTATGAGGAATTGAAACAAATAACCCATTCTCTTCCCTCGTCATCTAAGGAATCGTTAATAGATTACCTATGAGGAATTGAAACGCTAATCGGCTTATTGTCAATCAGCCTAATAAGCGTTAATAGATTACCTATGAGGAATTGAAACATGGTTGCCCGAAAAAACGGGAAGACCCCGCTTATGTTAATAGATTACCTATGAGGAATTGAAACTTGGCAACCATCTCGTAGATATCACGCGGATCGGTCAGGTTAATAGATTACCTATGAGGAATTGAAACCGAGGTAGAGTATGCAAGCAGCGCAACGGTCCATAAAGTTAATAGATTACCTATGAGGAATTGAAACTCTCCTCCTTCCTTTTCATTCTGCCGGGATAGGCTCCGTTAATAGATTACCTATGAGGAATTGAAACTGACAACAAAGTCACCAATGTCTACCACTTTTGATCTCGTTAATAGATTACCTATGAGGAATTGAAACCCGTTCACCATAAGCACCTTATAAACTTCACCTGACGTTAATAGATTACCTATGAGGAATTGAAACGAGATTATCCGCGAAATGATCGCGGAGAATTGGGCGAAGTTAATAGATTACCTATGAGGAATTGAAACCGCCCCACGCCCTGAACCTGATGCCAGCCGGACCGACCGGTTAATAGATTACCTATGAGGAATTGAAACTCGGCAAGGATGATTTCCATAACATCTTCGTCAGCGTTAATAGATTACCTATGAGGAATTGAAACGTCTGGAAGGGACAGCACCAACAGGCTGTCCGGACGTTAATAGATTACCTATGAGGAATTGAAACTTATACTTGCCCTGACACTCCGGAGCTGGCGTTTTACGTTAATAGATTACCTATGAGGAATTGAAACCGGGCAATCTCTAGGAAGTAGAGATTCTTTGCCAGTGTTAATAGATTACCTATGAGGAATTGAAACGTAGAAGGGCGGTGAGCAGATGAAACAAAAGATCAGGGTTAATAGATTACCTATGAGGAATTGAAACTCATAAAAGCCGTTCCTAATGTCCTCATAGAGCTCACGTTAATAGATTACCTATGAGGAATTGAAACCGAGTTTTGCAAAAAGCGGGATCAGGCCACCAAAACCGGGTTAATAGATTACCTATGAGGAATTGAAACATCTTATAATGCCCCCCATTGTCAAGACACGAAAAAATTCTAGTAAGTTATCCTCCTTTTCGTGTTTATATGTTCAGGCAACTTTATGAGCCTGCATACCGTTGTAGACCTGAGATGGGCAATTGCCTCCAATTGAAGAATGGGGGCGATAGGTGTTGTACTCATGAATATATTGGTTTAAAGCAATCCTCAGTTCCCGCGGGGTATCAAATTCATTAATGTAGACACAATCGTATTTCAAAGTGCGGAAAAACCTTTCCGTTCTAACGTTATCTAAGGCTTGACCCTTACCATCCATGGAGATTTTAACATCATGGGAGTCTAATAGCTTTATATAATCCGGGTTAGTAAAATGGCTGCCCTGATCACTATTGATAATCTTCGGCTTACGGTCATTCAATGCCCGTTTGAGGCAGATTAAGACAAATGCCTTGTCCAATGTGCTTGAAAGCTCATAATCAACTATACACCGGCTGTACCAGTCAATAATGACAAACAGATACATAAAGCCTTTTTTCATGCGGATATAAGTAATATCTATTCCCCAAACCTGATCAGGATGGTCTATGGGTAAATTCCTTAACAGATAAGGGCGAATGTATTTGGCGTGGTAGCGCTTACTCAAATTAGGTTTAGGGTAAATAGTATAAATCCCCATGTCTCGCATGATCCGGCGTACCTTCTTCGGATTGATTAACAAATGATCATCCCGCCTCAAAATGCGGGTAATGGTACGATAACCCCAAGTGGGATGGTAAGTGTGTACTTCATCAATTCGGCGCATGACAAGTAAGTCTTCATCAGATATTCGCTTCTGAGCGGGGGGTTGACGATACACACTGGTGCGGTTAATACTTAATAATTCGGCCTGACGTTTGACACTGATCTTCGGGTTGTTTCGATTAACGAAATCTTTTCTCCCAGTCGGGTCCGACAATTTCTTCAGATTTTTTTTTGAGCCAGTCCACTTCGTAGGTGAGCTGACCGATTTTTCGTTCCAACTGAGCTACTCTTTGGTTTTTTTCTTTGAGTTCTTTTTCGGCTGGGGAGGGCCCTTTCTTAAACACTTCCGCAGCTCGTTCTACAAACTCGCTTTTCCAACGACTGATGGTTACAGGGCTAATACCATACTTGGCTGAGATTTCATTAACCGTAGAGGTTTCTTGGAGTACCTCCAGTACTATTTTGCTTTTGAATTCCGCTGAGTATTGATTTCTCTTTTTCATGCTTCCATTATAACTTACTTTTTTATTTTTGTGTCTCACACTATGGGAGCATTATAGGGCTATACTACAAAAAACCGTAAAAAAAGATAACATCAGTATTCTTGCTCCAGAAATCATATTACTTTATAAGTCAAGAAATCCTGAAAGTAAAGATTATAAGCATGATTTTGATCTTGTAATTGACAAGCTTGAGGAAGAAAGATATGAGTGGTCCATAAATGCCATGAACATAGAATATCCTGAAGGTCATCCATGGATAAAAAGCATTTTAAGAAAAAGTAAGCGGAAGTGAGGGTTTTAGCGAATGAATGAAAGAGTGCGAGAAATAAAAGACGATGAGCTGAATAAATTGCTTAAACTGTATAAGCATTTGAATCCGGATGATCCGGAACTGACAGTCGATGAAAGAGTAAAACAGATTTGGCAGGCAATAATGGAAGATCCCAACCATTTTTGCCTGGTCATCGAGGAGGACGGGGTTATCGTTTCATCATGTATCATGGTAATTATCCCTAATTTGACAAGAAATGCGCGGCCGTATGCGTTAATCGAAAATGTGGTGACCCATGAACAATACAGAAAAAGGGGATATGGAACGGTGGTAATAAAGAAAGCAATTGAAATCGCCAAGGAAAAGGGTTGTTATAAGGTGATGCTGATGACAGGGAGAAAAGATGAAGCCACTTTGCGGTTTTATGAAAAAGCAGGTTTTAACAAAGGAGAAAAAACTGCGTTTCTTATAAGAATGTAGGGAAGGGACAGGCCGCGTTCTATGGACCTAAGCGCGGTCGCAGCAGGTTAGGGGTTGCCAATAAGGATTAGAAATATCTTTAAATCCGATCTTGGAGATGCCCAGATGGTAAAATACATTGATCTAAGCCATACAATTGAGGACGGAATGCCGGTATATCCTACTGACAAGGGAGTAAAGCTCTATCAAGAGAGTTTTCTGGAAAAGGACGGGTTTAATAGTTCAAGGTTAGAAACAGGGATGCATGCCGGCACGCATCTTGATCTTCCTTCCCATTTTTTAGAGCAAAAGATCACAGTTGACCAGTTAGGAGTAGACCGGTTTATTGGGAATGGATGTTTACTTGATGCCCGAAACGAACCAGTGATAACTATGAAAAAAGAGTATGAAAGCAAGGTTCAAGAAAATGATATAGTGCTGTTATTCACTGGCTTTGACCGGTACTTTTATCACGAGAGTTATTTTACGAACCATCCCGTAGTCGACAGGAGCCTCGCCGAGTTTTTTGTCGCGAAGAAGATTAAATTGCTTGGGATGGACTTTCCATCGCCGGACAGACATCCATTTGAGATTCACAAAATGCTCTTTCAAGGGAATATTCTGATTCTCGAAAACCTGAAAAACCTGGGGTTACTTATGGGAAGTGAGAGGTTTGAGGTAATTACCTTCCCAATAAAAGTAAAAGCGGAAGCAGGGTTAGTACGGGTGGTAGCAAGGATTTGATTAGCAAGTTAAACAGAAGGTGAAATCAATATGATCGATTATCAGGTCGTCGAAAGAAAACCAACAGCAGAGGAATTATCTGAACTAAGACAATCAGTAGGGTGGATCTCCAGAGATCTTGAAGCTTACGAGAAAGGTTTGCAAAACTCATTATACGGGGTTTGTGTTTTGTTGAAAGAGAAGGTTATTGGCACGGCCAGGGTGGTAGGCGATGGACGCACGTGCTTTTACATTCAGGATGTAATTGTTAAGCCGGAATATCAGAGAATGGGCATTGGTTCGGAAATGATGAAAAAAGTAATGGGTTTTATCGAAAAGAATGCCTGCCATGGCGCTGTTATTGGATTAATGGCCGCCAAAAACAAGGAAGGGTTCTATGAGAAATATGGGTTTTGGCAAAGACCTAACGAACAGTATGGTTGTGGAATGACGCAGTTTTGGAAGAGAACAGAGGGAAATCGATAAGACAAGCGGTTAGGGTAAATTATTGGTCATGGAATGCGAGCATGCATTATATTGTAACGGGGACAAAAGCATAAATTTAAGTTCATCTAGATAGATATAAACTGGAGGATTAAGATTAAAATGAAACACAGAATAAGAGTTGCGGCTTTAATTATAAAAGACAGTTCAATTTTATAATGGGTAAAGGGTAATACATTACCGAATCCGGTAATTTAGTATAGGGAGGCAGAATAAATGGATAACAAAGATCGTGAAAAGATCGAAAAAATTATTGCTGATCGAAAGAGAGCCCACACATATTACATGAATAAGTCAAGGGTTTATCGTTCCTTTGTTGAGATGGAACAAAGGACTTATTCAGACGGTGAACTGGCGAAAAAATACAAGGAATTAATTGCGATTGGCATCTCAATAATAATCAATTGTGAGTCTTGCCTTGAATGGCATATCAAGCAAGCATTGGACTCAGGAGCAACCGAAGAGCAAATTATTGAAGCGATTGAGGTTGGGATTGAAATGGGTGGGGGACCGGCAACCGTTTCCAGCAGATTTGCTCTTAAAGTATTAAATTATTACCGGGATAAAGAAATTTAAAAGGATGTTATATGCCATTCACGGTAAGATGATTTTTTAAAGGCGGTGAAATCATGAAAAAATACTGGGTATCATCGGTAGCCCACGTAGAAATGGTAACACTCATGTCTTGGTTTCAAAAATTGTTGATGGAGCGGAAAAGCAAGGATTTGAAAAAGAGTTGGTCTTTTTAAATGATTTAAAGATAGAGGAATGCAATGGCTGCCATTCATGTTGGAAGACGGAAAAATGTGTGAAGCGGGATGACATGAGCAATAACCTGTATCAAAAGATCATCGAAAGTAGTGTTATAGTTTTCGGAACACCGGTTTATTGGTACGGGCCGACTGCTTTAATGAAAGGGTTTATTGATCGGTTCGTTTACTTTAATTCTCCTCAAAACAGAGAGAAGATTAAAAATAAACGCGCTATAATAGCGATTCCATTCGAAGAAGAGGACGAAAATACAGTAGCTCCGGTCGTTACATTTTTTGAAAAGAGTTTGGGTTTTTTGGAGATGAGACTCGTAGGGAAAATCGTTGTTCCCGGGGTGACACTCAGGGGAGAGGTTAAAGATAAAACTGAAATTATGGAAAAAGCATATCAATTAGGGAATACTTTATGAGGAGCCGCAAACGGCGTATAACCACAGGGTTCACACAAAAGAGCTGACAGCAAAATATAATGCCACATCAAGGAGCCGGGGTAAAAAGGAGTGTTAGTTTTATAGCGAAATAAATATATTGTACTACTGTATAAAATTGGTTATAATCATACCATAATTGCGATTAAATGCGGTTCGAGATGTGAGTTTTGTGGAAAGGTTTTAAGGAATTTTAAGGGTTCCTAGGATTTAAAAAAATAAATACAAAAGACACCATGAATAAGGCAAGTATAAGGTCTTATTTTTTATTAATTGGACTCATAATAAAGTGACGTCTCACTAAGGCCCGGTCAGCGCCTTAAGTCCATGGCCATCGGGAATTACAAACGTTAGTTATATGCGAAATATCCAATTATTATTTGATTATGTAAGAGATATTTAGTGGTGTTAAAGTAATGTATGGAGGTATCTGCAAAGATGAATGATACGCTGGTCATAAGTAAAGGTTCGCTACGGAAAGATCAATTGGGGGGAAAAATTGAATCGTTAAAACCGATACTGCAAAGAAGGCGATTTCGGAACTTGCGCCACTTTACAAAAAGAGTGAAGATGAGTTTTATAAAATGAGTGAACATGTTCTTCTCACTGCTGAGGAGGCCGGGGCTGGGTTTGCAGCTTCCGTGGCATTAGCAAATATCTATTCGGGGTTAGAAATTAGTTCTTCACAAGCCCTAACTGATATTGGAGTTACACTTTATGATCAAAACGATGATACAAGCATTTTACTTAAAATTGAGGATTGCCGTCTTCTGTTGGGAGCAATTTATGAAATACAACAGACTTTCTCCGAACAAGTAGAAGGTTGGAAAAGTCGACCCATATTTGAAAGGCAATGGATACTTCGGGATTTTAAGAAATATACTGGTGCGGCACCAGAATACTTCATTGATAAGTTAAAGGAGTTATACGACCGGGCTCAAAATAATAAGCTGTCTAGAAATGATCTTATGGAATTACCAGTTGATAAGATTGCACTTTACTATAAACATCAGATAGATTTGTTAAAGGGCTACGAGAAGAATCCTGAGAAAGTAAAAGAGTATTCACAGCTAATGGAAAATTGGATTGATTCAATAGAGAAGTTCAAGGAACTTGTTCGGGAAATGTTCGAACGAATTTAAAGGAAACCTGAGGTCAGCTGAACATGTTTAAGGTGAGTATGAAGTCTTGCTTTTAATTAAATGGCTGAATTCAAAAAGAATCATTGTAGGAATGAGGCGGATACAAATTGTAAGGCGGAGTAGAGCAGGGGGTGGCCTAATGATAAGATTAGACCATTTTGTCGTAAATATTGATAACGATCTAAAAAAATTAAAAGAATTAAAGAAGCAGATTGAACCGCTGGGTTTTCCCTTTGAACCAACATGGGGAAAGGGAACGAAAGGATTCAAAGTGGCTAATATTTGGATTGGGTTGCAGTATCTTGAAATGGTTTGGTTGAAGAAAAGGGATGGTGGAGGATGGAAGGCTGATTGGGTTGAAAAGTATAACAACGGGCATCGTGGGATTATCGCAATCTACTTAATGACCGATCGGTTGGATGAGATTAGAGCAGAACTAAAGGGCAGGGGGATTCCCGTAAGTGAACCCGAACGGGTTAGCTTTCGTTGGTTCTTTGGGCTGTTAAAAAAGACTATGCCATGGCGGAGTATTTTTACTGCTCCCATCCCCGGAACTGATTTAGAAATCTGTTACGGAGAGTTAGATCATCCGGATATTATGGATAAAATGAAAGCCTACATGGTACCAAATGCCGCTGTTAATGGGATAGAGGGGATAAAAGAAGCCATTGTGCGAGGAAATTTTTCTGAAGAGGCCTGGAAGTATATTCGAAAGTTGTTTCCCGGCGCCGGACAAAAAGGAACCCGTCTGACCTATGACATGGGGACGACGTATTTATCTTTTGAGGTGTGTGAGGAACCAGCATTGAGCGTAGAGTTAAAAGCGGTTACAGACAATAAAAAATATCAGGGTAATAGTTTTGTGATCGAGAATTTGAAAATTACACTATAAGAAGTAATCTTCGACGTGAGGAATACCAATGACTGGTTTTAGCCCTGCGGATTTCGGGAGAGCATTTCATAAATTTGTGAGACAATAGGGTTAACATAATTTTTGTATAGGGGGGAAGTTAATGTGATAATAACAACAGAGGCTCAAAAGAAAGAGATTGCAACATTTATTCAAAAAGACAGGATTATTGGGAATGAAAAAGTATGGACATTTTTCATTACAAATATCCTTGCGAATAGTCAATATAAAAAAGAATTCATGAAGCAGTTCTGTGGAGGGCATCTTATGCTCAAATCAGCGCTAGATGTTTGGTTTGAAGCTGAGCCGATACCTCCTAGAATCGATGAAGGAAACTCTAAGATTGATCTATGTTTTGGCAGTATAAGAAAACTGGGCTTTCCTCGGTAAAACGGACACCAAATTAAGCACTTAATCTAAGATTTTCATAGTTTTCCGGGGACATATACCCAATTGACGAATGGGAACGTTTTCGGTTGTAATCAATCTCGATGTATTCGAATATTTCCCGTTTAGCTTGTGCCCTGGTCAGGAAAACCCGGTCATTAATACATTCGATCTTTAGTGTGCTGAAAAAGCTTTCAGCTGGGGAGTTATCCCAACAGTCGCCCTTACGGCTCATAGAACAGACAAGATGATTGTGTTGTAAAAGCCTTCTGTAAGAATTACAGGCATATTGAATACCTCGATCGGAATGATGGATAAGACCCTTTCGGGGTTGCCGATTACGAATCGCCATCTGCAGTGCATCAACAGCTATTGAGGAGCTTAACGAATTAGACATCGACCAGCCAACAATTTTTCTAGAGTATAAATCCATGACGATTGCTAAGTAAAGCCAACCTTCCATGGTTCTGATGTATGTAATATCAGAGACCCATACTTGATTTGGAGCATCCACTTGAAAATTACGGTTCAAAAGGTTTGGCGCAATTGGATAATCATGTTTTGAGTCAGTCGTTTTCCTGTATTTACTTTTTTCTCGGGCTCTTAGTCCCATCTGACGCATGAGAGTTTCAACCTTGGATTTACCACACTTAATTCCTTGTTTTTGCAGTTCATTATGGATACGAGGACTGCCATACCGTCCTTTATGCTGATAAAAGAGCTTCGTGATTATTACAGCTAATTCTCGATTGCGTTTACTACGGGGGCTTTCACCACGGTTCAGCCAATCATAATATCCACTACGCGAGACTTTCAAAAAGCGGCACATCTTCCCAATGCTGTAGTTTACAGCAAGCTCGCGTATGATTTGATATTTTATTTCTGGGGTTGTGAGAAGATGGCCACCGCTTTTTTTAAGATATCACGCTCCATCTTTACCGTATACAATTCTTCTTCGAGTTTACGAATCTTTTCTTCTAACTCGGTTCCTTGTGGACGTTTCCCTCGGCCTGGAAAGCTTTTATCGCCAAATTCTCGTAGCTCGCGTCTCCATCGCCAGAGCATATTTTCGGAGATTCCAAGGTCTTGAGCTATCCCTCTAACCGATTTGTCGGAGGTTTCTGATAAAAGTACTGCCTGTTCTTTAAACTCTTTAGAATACACTCTCCGTTTTTGTCCCATTTACACTCAGCTCCTTCTGAATCATTTTACCTCTTAACTGAGTGTCCGGCAAACCGAGGGAACCTCAAACGGGAGAATACTAGCTTAGGGATTGAATTTGATCTAATGGGTGAAGAGTCATGGGTTTGTTTTGTTGAGGCCAAGTATTTTTCTGATTGTAGTACTACTGTAAGTAATGATCCTTTAAGAAACCAGATAGTAAGAGTTATCGAAAACCTTTTGTGTTTTCAGGCTGACGGTAAGTACCCTGAGAAACTCTTTTTTACGCTTTTAACACCAAGACGGTTCAAAGAAAACCCAAAATCACGTTTGTATGGATATAAAATGGAAGAATATAAAGAAATTAATAACATATTATGTGACATAGCTTTGTCGAATCTTAAAATAAGGGAGCAAGCGCACTGGTCATATCCATGCTTAAAAGAAAGGGTGAAATTACTCCACTTAAACTGGGTTTGTTATGAAGACATTTTTGAAAGAGAATTTGGGATTGGTAAAATTGATTTGACCAAAAACAATTTGGAAAGGGATCCTGGTATTGTGGATCTCATAAACGAGATAAAAAAGTTGACAATGTAATTACATCACGCAAGCCTTTGAAGAAATATTAGATAACTGAATAAGAACTGGAGCATTTCGCTGTCAGATTTTGAAAGGAGAAAAAGGATGAAGGTAATCGGAATCTCCGGCAGCCCAAGACCGAACAGGAACTCAGAACTATTGCTCAAGTATTCGTTAAAGCCATTTTATGACAAAGGTTGGGAAGTAAAAGAATATTTTTTAAGCCGACTCAACATAAACCCATGTTTGGGTTGCGAGCATTGCCTGGATAGCGGTATATGCAGTATAGAAGATGACATGGAACAAATTTATGAAGATTATTATGATTGTGATGCCATTATTATTACTTCGCCGGTCTATTATCGAAATATTACCGCCCAGTTAAAAGCGGTAATTGATCGAACTCATGCAAAAAGAAGTCAAAAACCGTTGGTTGGAAAAGTTGGCGGGGCAATTGCAGTGGGAAGAGGGACAGGTGGGGGACAAGCTTTAGCATTATCAATTATATATAATTTTTATCTCTCTTCCGGCATGTTATGCGTGCCTGGTGAATTAAATGGAGTGTCGGCAGTAGAGATAAACCGGGAGATATCTTAAAACAGGAAAACAAATTAAGACAAGCAATAATTCTTGGGGAAAATGTTTTAAAATTTACAGAGAAATTAAGAGCGTAGGAGGTTAACTACTAAATGTTTAAAGCTGCAAAAATTAGACTTGCTACTATAGACGATAGCGATACACTGCTCGCAATTTATGCACCATATATTGCCCATACAGCAATTACATTTGAATATCAAATACCATCGATAATGGAATTTAGAGATCGAGTGGCTGGTATTCAGAAAGAATATCCCTGGCTTGTCTGTGAAATAAACAATCAAATCGTCGGTTATGCCTATGCGTCCCGTTTTCGGGAACGTGAAGCATATAAATGGTCAGTAAGTTTGTCTATTTATATAAACCAGAATTATCACGGGAAAGGTATTGGAAAGGCCCTATATTACGCTTTGCTGGAGTTATTAAAACTGCAAGGTTACTATAATGCTTATGTTACAATTACCCTACCGAATATTAAAAGTGAAAGTTTCCATGAAGCAATAGGATTTAAAGAAATAGGTGTTTATCATAAAGCGGGGTATAAGTTGGGTGCTTGGCATGATATTAAGGGTTACGAACTGAAAATTAACGAGCATATTCAGTCGCCTGTAGAACCGAAGTCTATTAATGAGATCAGCAACACTGGTGAGTTTAAGGCGATCATCGAAAAAGCGGAGCAAATGATAAAAATCGATTAATTGGATACCGTAAATTATTTAGATCGCTGGTCAAGACTTGGTTTTCAAAGAATGCTGGATTTAGGATGCGGTTTAGGCCGGCATTCGATTTTCTTTGCCGAAAACGGATTTGAAGTTTATGCTTTTGATTTATCAGAAAGTGCGTTGGAAAAATTGGCAGAGCAGATCAAAAAACACAAGCTGAACATTCATATAAAGCTGGGGGATATGCTTTCGCTTCCATATGAAGATGGTTATTTTGATTGTATCCTGGCTTATCATTCAATTTACCATACAGATTCATCCGGGATAAAACAGGTGATTTCTGAGATTTACCGGGTACTGAAAAAAGGTGGAGAGGCATTTCTGACATTTAATTCGAAGAACAGTTCATCATTCATAAAAAATATCCATCGAAAAATCGATGGAAATACAATCTTGAAAACAGAAGAATGTGAGTTGGATATCCCTCATTATTATACTAATGCCGAAGATTTAAGATTGTTATTGAAGGATGGGAAGTCAACACTTTTCCGGACATTTCATTAAGCGACACTTTCTGAAACCAGTTCATGATAGCAATTAAGCCATTCGATGGGGCTAAGATAACCCAAACGTTTTTGGATGCGACGCGTGTTATAAAATCCTTCCGTATATGCAAAGATAGCTTGACGAGCTTCCTCGCGGGTTTGAAAATGTCTCCAGTGGACAGCCTCCTTCTTAAGGTTGGCAAAATAGCTTTCACTCCAGGCATTGTCTCCCGGTTTACCTACTCTGGAAAAGCTTTGGAGGATACCATACTCCTGCAGTAGCTTGGTCACTGATTCAGATGTATACTGACTCCCGAGGTCACTGTGGTGAATGCACCCGGCCGGTAAATTCCAACGCTTTTTAGCTTTTTTGATCGTTTCTGTCACCAAGTCCGTTTTCATCCTATCGGCCATAGTATAGGCCAAGACTAT
>LFRM01053482.1_pt1 | contig 12826 bp, 8 predicted proteins | sample 618341 | NCBI WGS metagenome assembly LFRM01 (sample SAMN03654438, study PRJNA283298) | anaerobic digester metagenome | isolation source: pool of bioreactors CSTR01a, CSTR02a, and CSTR03a thermophilic anaerobic... | place: Denmark: Kgs. Lyngby | collected 2014-05-21
ATGAATATCAGGGACCCGATTCTATTCATAGTAAAACATACATCATTGACCATCGCCTCAGTGTGGTAGGTTCCTTTAATTTAGATGCAAGGAGTAGTTATATAAATACCGAGTCCATGGTAATTATATCTAGCGAAGAGTTTGCTAAAAAGCTAAAGGCAAAAATTCAAGAAGATTTAAACAACAGTCTAAAAGTAGATAAGAACTACTCCTATATAGAGGATGCATATAAAATACAAGGTCATGTGAGTGCCTTTAAAGAAATAAAAATATGGCTTTTAGCCAAGATAGTGTATTTTGTAGATTACCTACTATGAAATGTTTTATCGAGAGCTTTCTATATATTTTAGATTCTCCATCTTAATATTAATTCCAAAGATATAAAAATGGATTTCAAACTAATTTCATGAAATTCTATTTTATGGTACAATATTTTTGTGTGTTTTAAAGGGAAAATTTGCCCTCTTTTATTAAAGTCAAAAAATCACAAAAGCAGAGGAAATTATGGGAGAGGTGTTTGAATTGAATGTAAATCAACAATTCGATTTTTTTACTGAAAATATAGATGCTGGTTCAAAGCTCGATGTGGTTGAGATGGACTTCGTTAGCGCGAAAACCTTAACATGGAAAGAGCTTTTTAAAGGCTATGATAAACTCTACTGCATTACCTATTCATCGGGTATCGGTTTTATTTGTGAGCTGCTAAAACTGTTTGATTATGCAGAAGTTATATTCGGCTTTGAAGGCGTTATGTCATATAAGCTACAAGAGATTATGGCTTATCAGCAAAAGACCATCGAAAGACTTCAGACGGAATCAAGTAAAGCTAAAATTGATTTAACTTCTAGGATGGATAACAATAAGTTAAGGATGTATGTAGCAAGGCAAAGGCTATCCCATGAGAAGATCTATCTATTGGAGGCGGGGGACGGTAGAAAAAGAGTAATTACAGGTTCAGCGAATATGTCCTTCTCTGCTTTTACTGGTAGGCAAAGAGAAAATATAAGTTATATAGATGGAGATAAGGCCTTTGACTGGTACTTCAATAGTTTTAAGGAACTTAAAGAACTTAGCTCCGATGATATAACAACATCAGCCCTTTCAATTTCTGAAGATAGTAGCATGGACGAATTACCCATTGGTGAAACAATAAAAATAAGAAAAGCTCTGATAATTGAACCAGATTTAAGTGTAAAAGATGAAGTCGAGTTTGCCCTTAATGTTAAAAATCTTGCCAAGAAGCTTACCTCCTATATGCCAAAAGTGGATAAAAAAGGGAATACGAGTCTCACTCCCGAAACAATGATTCAAACAAGAAGAAGAATTGTAGATGCAAATATTCAAGAAAAGGAACTAAGAAGTGAATATCCACATTTAGTTATAGATATTGAAAATCAAAAAGTGAAATTAAATGATAAAGAAGTAAAACTTACTCCCACCAATGATGAAATAAAAAATGATGTAAACTTATTTATAGAATATATGGAAGGCTACCAAAAGTTTCACGGAGATGTAGGTGAACTGCAAAGAAAATACTATAGCTTTGCTGTTTGGTTTTTTACTACTCCCTTTATGGCAACAATGAGAAATATAGCTGTAAAGTACAATCAGAACCTATTACCCTATCCAGTTTTTGGCTTGATATACGGCCAATCGAAGGCCGGGAAAACAACATTTTTGGAAACCTTAATAAAAATGATGATAGGGCAAAAATTAAAAATATCAGCTCCGGAATTCACTAGATCTTCCATTGACGGATTGAGAAGATCAGTGATGGGGGCACCTATAATTGTAGATGATTTAACTCAATCAAGATTCAATCAACATGCTATTGAAACAATAAAAAATGATGATTTTGGTGTTCTTGAAAATAACATCAATTATCCTGCAGTAGTAATAAGTGCAAATGAAGATGTGAAGGCCGTAGCAGCTGAAATAGTAAGAAGAACTATAATATGCCACGTACAGGCCGGTCTGAAAAATACGGATATCTTAAAGACAAGAATTGTTCGACGAGTACAAAACAACATTGGAACCGCCTTCTACAGAGAATATCTAAATAGAATGATGGAGATAATGCCTGAACTTATTGAAGAACTAAAAGACGAAGAGTTTGATGGAGCAGTAGATTTATTAGAAGTATCCTCGGTCATAATTTATGAAATTTTGCAAGAACACTATGATAAAGAACTACCGGATTATATCAGGGTATTGTCGCTGGACGATTATTTCAATGAAAAAGTAACTGGTTCTCAAGCCATTGAGACAATTCAAAGAGCCTGGCAGGTAAATAGAAAGGCATTTGAAGTAAATAAGAAGTACTCTCAACTGAGATACAATGCTGGACAAACCTGGGAAGCCGATAGAATATTAAAGGAACTTCCCGAAGATATAAATGCTCAAAAATCAAGAGAATATATTATTATGGATTTAGATAAAGCGTCGGATTTCTTTGATATTAAATTTAAGAAGGAAAGCGGATTATTAGGCCTACTCAAAGATAAGTTTACCTAGATATTTGTTCTTCTTAGATAATTTCCGACAAATTAAGAAAAGACCCATTGCCTATGTGCAGTGGGTCTTTTCTTAATTTGATTTCGAATACTTCTTTAAAAGTAAAGAAATCTGTTTTTAATTACAAGCTCAATTTTTCCTAGAAGGGCTTTGTTCTAAAGAGAGTACCCTTGGTTCTTCCATCGCCAAGTTTTACTATAATGTCGTCTTCTTTGCCCTTGGCAACGATTAGAGAGGTACCATATTTCATCAGAATTTTTGCTGCTTCAATTTTTGTGGCTATTCCACCGGTTCCAAAGGAGCTCTTTTCACTGATGTCAATGTTTTTTTCAAGTTCATAGGGATCGGTGATCACTTCAATAAGCTTTGCATCGCTATGGGTACCGGGATTTTTATCGTAGATCCCCTTGATATCGGAAAGAAGAATTAGAAGATCTCCGCCCCAGAGGGCCGTTGTTTTTGCGGCCAGGATATCGTTATCACCGATTTTAATCTCGTCAGTACATACCGTATCATTCTCGTTGATGATGGGAAGAACCCCTTCATCCAGTAGGGTGAAGAGAGTATTTCGGATATTCAGTGTTCTGTTTTTTGATTCAAGATCTTCTCTTGTTAGGAGAATTTGGGCTATATGGATATCGTATTTATTAAAGATTCTGCGATAGGCATCCATAAGCTCCACCTGACCAATGGCGCACAGGGCCTGCTTATAATTGACATCTTCCTTACGGGACCATTTGCCTAGAGTGCTGACCCCTGCAATACGGGCCCCAGAAGAAATCAGAATAATTCTTTTGCCCTGATCCATCAGTTCTTTTACTTGGTGGGCGAGGCTTTCAATAAAAACCCGGTCAATGGTACCGTCTTTACTGGTGATGGTGCTACTGCCAATTTTTATGGCGATTTTTTTACTACTATCAATTATTTCCTTCACGTTTTCACTACTCTCTGCTTTGGCCCTGGCCCATAATTAAATACTTATAGGTTGTAAGTTGTTCTAAACCCACAGGACCTCTGGCATGTATTTTTTGAGTACTGATACCCATCTCGGCACCAAATCCAAATTCCGAACCATCGGTAAAGCGAGTAGAGGCATTTACATAGACCGATGAAGCATCGACTTCCCGGTGGAAGCGATTGGCATTGGTAAGACTTTCTGTGATAATGGCTTCGGAGTGCATGGTACCATAGGTATTGATATGATCAATTGCTTCTTGGACATCCTTTACTACTTTTATTGCCAGTATGGCATCGAGGAATTCGTCTTTATAGTCCTGCTCCGTAGCGGCTTTCACATCGATAACGGGCTTTGTTAATTCACAGCCCCTTAATTCCACTTCCTCCCCCAGTGCTTCATAAACTTTAGGAAGGAAGACATCTTTTAGATCTTCATGGACAAGAAGGGTCTCACAGGCATTACAGACTCCCAATCTTTGGGTTTTGGCATTAATAACAATTTTTAATGCGTTGTCTAGGTTTGCCGAGGCGTCTACAAAAACGTGACAGTTGCCTTCGCCGGTCTGTAGAGTCGGTACACTGGAATTTTCTACCACAAAGCGAATAAGTTTTGCTCCTCCTCTAGGAATAATCAAATCCAGCACACCATTGGCCTTAAGCATGTTAAGAACCAGTTCCCGGTCGGGGTCTTCGATAAACTGAACTACATCGGGGGAGATGGGAGAGAGGGCTAGTCCTTCTTTTATTGCTTTGATAAGGGCAATATTTGAATTAATGGCTGATGAGCTACCTCTTAACAAAATGGCATTGCCGGACTTAAGGGCAAGGCTAAAGGCGTCAACGGTAACATTGGGGCGAGATTCATAGATTATACCAATGATACCTATGGGAACGCTCATTTGGCTTATAGTAAGTCCGTTTTCCAAGGTCCAAACTTTGCTAGATTTCCAAATGGGATCGGGCAGCTGGATTACAGTGTGGATTCCATGGAGGATTCCATCAAGGCGTTGATTATCTAGAGCTAAGCGGTCCAGCAGAGCTTCCGACATAAAATTGTCTTTACCAATTTCTAAATCCTGAATATTGGCTTGAAGGATATTTTCTCTATGGGCTTCAATGGACTGGGCCACTTTTTCCAAGGCCATATTTTTATCTTTGGTTGAGGCTATGGCAAGTTTTCTTTGTGCAAATTTTAGTAATTTGCCTTTTTCTTTTATTGTTGTCATGTTTTTCTCCTAAATAACTAATAAATCCATTATACACTTTTACGGCAAGAAATAATAAGGTTTTATGAATAAGCCGATAGGGTCAACTAGTGTAATGATATTAGTGTAAAATTTCAATTAACGGACTAAAACTTATCTACAAGAATATAGTTTATTCCATTAATATTATAATAATGACTAAAATTAATTATGTCATAATATTTCTGGTTATGGGGATATAAATACCATTTATACCCCTATTTTGCAAATTTATACTGATATCAACAATAAATTGCTTGCCTTAGTGATAATTTTATGTTAATATTAGTATCAAGAAATACATAAAAATACGTACTCCTACATTTGGTGGAGTGCCGGAAATCTTTAGGGTAAGGGGATTTCCGGCACTCTTTTGTGTAGTGGATTATCCTCTGTTTTTCATAAGTTCTATTTTTATGTTTTCATAAAAGCACTTTTTGTCATAGGCAAGAAGGGCTTTTCTTTTTTTCTCTGGGGGCCAATCGTTGGAATAATCTTGGCTAAAGAGCAAATTATCAAAGCTCAGGGCAGGAAGATCCAGACTTTTTACCTCGCCATCATAAAGAAGGAGCCGGAGTTCATCCTTACCCGGGTAGGCATCAAGCACTAGGCTATCATCATGAAGGCGCTCAAGGATGGTTTCTTGAAAATCTTTTTCTTTTTTTAAAATAGCCAGAGTGCCTAAAACGTCTTCTTTATTGTGAAGGAAAAGCTCTTCTCTATGTTTTTTCAGTCCTCCTTTTTCGTAATTATAGAATAGATCCACCCAATCTTTTCCATTTAAGGTATCTTTTCGATAAAACCCCGCTTTTTTTTCTTGAGCGGATAATCGAAGACTTCCTTTGCTTCCTTTTTTCTTTAGATAAAGATAAAGGTCAAAGCCTCTTCTTTTGTCGAAGGCTTCTGCTAGAGCAAGCTTTTCAAGGCGCGAATTAATAAAGGGAAGATCAAAACTCTGTCCGTTGTAGTGAACGGCATAGAGAAAGCGACTGCTCAGAAGGGAAAAATTTAAAAGGAGAAGACTTTCATCCCTCTCTTCTTCGGCCATTTCTTGTCTTAAAACCCAATTGCCATTTTCTTGATAGGCATAGCTAATCATAACAACCCGGTTGTATTTAGGACTAAGGCCCGTGGTTTCAATATCAAATACAAAACCTTTTGATAAATTGAAATTCAGATCGATGTGCTCTTCTAGAGTGTACATATATAATCATCGCTTTCCATAATATTTTTAAGTTCCTTATAATCCTGAGTATAGGAAAGAGCCAGCATCAGTTTAATTCTTGTTTTTTGTCCATTTAAATTGGTACCAAAAAAGGCGCCTTTGTCTTTGAGTATTTTACCGCCGCCTTCATAGCCATAGGTGCCCAGCACCCTGCCGGAAGGGCAGCGAGAAACAATTACTATAATCACACCCTGATTCATAGCATCAATGATGGCCTCCACCACTAAAGGGGGTAGATTTCCTCGGCCCATGGCCTCAATGACAATACCTTTAGCGCCCTTTTCAACTAGAAAATCGATTAGGATTCTCCCCATGCCGGCATAGCTTTTTAAAAGGTATACTTCCTTTTGAAAGTCACTAACATGAATTTGACCATGGTGAACTCTTTTCCTAAAAAAGAGAACTTCATTGTTATCTACAATTCCTAGGGGGCCAAATTCTGTAGACTTAAAAGTATCAAGACTCATAGTATTGGTCTTGGTGACTTCTCTTGCAGCATTGACTTCATTATTAAGGACCACAAGGACTCCCTGGCCGGCGCTTTCAGCACATTTTACCGTAACAATGGCCGCGGCTAGATTGCTAGGTCCATCATAGCCTAGCTCTGAAGCATTGCGCATGGCTCCCACAACCACAACGGGCTTTTCGGTCTTAAGTGTAAGATCGAGAAAATAAGCCGTCTCTTCCAAGGTATCAGTACCATGGGTTACAATAACCCCTTGAATATCTTCTCTTTGGACGCTATCCTGAATGATCTTTGAGAGTTCCATCATTTTTTCTGGAGATATTTGTGGACCGGGAAATTCACCGTAATTTAGGACCTCGATATCACCAAATTCATCTAAGCCTTTGATCATCCCAAGGATTTCATCACTGCTAAGACTTGGCACAGCGGCCCCTAGATTTTTATCAATGGTCATACTTATGGTGCCACCTGTAAAAATAACTAAGATTTTACTCATACGCACTCCTTTACTTTTATTCGCCGTCATTATACCATGATATAGTAAAAAGGAGGAATAATGTACTTTGATCATGCATCTACAAGTCCACCATCAGATAGCCTAAATAGAAGCCTTTACGAGCTTTCATTACTGAGCCGATACAATCCCTCCTCTTCTCATAAGGAGGGCTTGGAGCTTCGAAAAAGGCTTCAAAGAGTTCGTTTACAAGTGGGGAAACTTATCGGTGCCCCTGAGGACGAAATTTATTTTACTTCCGGTGCCACCGAAGCCAATAATCTTGCACTACAAGGACTTTGTTTTAATAAAAAAGGCCATATCCTTTCCTCGGCCGTTGAACACGCTTCTATAGAAGAAGCTTTGGTGTTTTTAGAAAGTAGGGGTTTTAATGTTACTCGCCTTGATCCCAAAAATCTTACCAATAAGGAAATAGTTTTAGATAATCTTAGAGAAGACACCTTCATGGTAAGCATTATGACAGTGCAAAATGAAACCGGCGAGAATTATCCTTTGGATGGCCTAGGGAAGGCCCTTAGTAAAAGAGGGATTATATATCACAGAGACAGCGTTCAAGCCTTTGGAAAAATCCCTGTGAATGTCAAAGCCCAGGGTATTGACCTTGCCAGTTTTAGTTCTCATAAACTGGGAGGACTTAAAGGCCTAGGTATTTTGTATTGTAGAAAAAGCCTTGGTATTCACCCCTTGTTTTTTGGTGGAGGCCAGGAGAAGGGTCTTCGGCCTGGAACTGAAAACACTCTAGGTATTTTAGCCCTAGGTAAGGTTCTTGAGGAGAGAAACCTCTCTAGTGACTACCTCTATGTAAAAGACATAAACGCTCGCCTTAGAACGGGTTTTGAGCAGCTTGGAGGTAGCCTGCTTTCAACGCCGCAAGCCAGTCCCTACATTCTGGCTGTAAGTTTTCCCATTCCCTCGGAGGTTCTTCTTACGGCACTTTCTTTAAAGGGAGTGTATGTTTCGGCGGGAAGCGCTTGTCACGCAAATAGCGGGAAAGAAGCTAGAATAGTGCCCTTTCTTGAAAATAAAGAGCTTGGTCGGGGAATGCTGCGTTTTTCTATTTCTACCGATACTAGCTTGAAAGAGGTGGAAGATATGCTAGAAATCCTATCCGCCACACTAAAGGAGTTAATAAGATACCTATGAAATTATTATTGATTAAATACGGCGAAATTGGCCTTAAGGGAAAAAACCGTCATTTGTTTGAAAATCGGCTAATACAAAATATACGAAGCCGCCTAAAGGAGTATCCTGCCCAAGTCAAACTAGATTCGGGTAGAATATATGTTGAATATGAAGACCCTGAAGTCCCGCAGATAGTAAGAGATACCTTTGGACTGGTCGAAGTCTGCCTTTGTGAAAAAGTACCTCTAGAGTTAAAGTTCTTGGAAGATAAAATCGAGCAGATGCTCCAGGGCTATAATCTCCTTGGAAAAAGCTTTAAGATTGAGACCAAGCGCCCCAATAAAAGTTATCCAAGGACTTCTCCGGAACTCAGCCGATATATTGGAGGTTTTGTTCTAAGCAAGTTTCCCGAACTCCGGGTAGATGTTCATCACCCAGATCTTCTTATCGAAGTAGAGGTAAGAGAAAGTTTCTATATTTATATTGAGCGGTATCCCGCGGTAGGTGGGATGCCTTATTCCAGCGCAGGAAGAGCCGTACTTCTTATGAGTGGGGGCATCGATTCTCCCGTAGCAGGCTATCAAATGGCAAGAAGGGGAACAAAGATTTTACCTCTGCATTTTCATGCCCAGCCCTTTACCAGTCTCGAATCTTTAGAAAAGGTAAGAAATTTAGTTCGTAGAATGAGCTACTATATGGGGCCAATGAATTTTTACCACATGAACTTACTTGAAAGTCAGCAACTTATCCGAGAAAGTTGCAATGAAAAACACTTTACAATTCTTCAAAGAAGACTGATGACAAAGCTTGCTTCAGAGCTGGCTAAAAAAGAAGGAGCCCTGGCCCTAATCACCGGCGAAAGCCTTGCTCAGGTAGCTTCACAGACCATGGAGGGGATTAGTTGTACCAATAACGCCAGTAACCGGGTAATATTCAGGCCTCTTATTAGCTTTGACAAAGAAGACATAGTAACCATTTCCAAGGCCATCGGGACCTATGAAATATCTATCTTGCCCTTTGATGATGCCTGTACAGTTTTTTTGCCCTCTAGGGTGGAAACCAGTCCCACTCTTGGTTCCATTCTTAGAGAAGAAGAAAAGATGGATTTAGATGAGCTTTTTAATCTTGCCTGGAAGACTTTAGTAAAAGAAAAAATATAGATAAGAGAATTGACTTTAGTCTGGACTGATTCTAAAGTATTGGATTTTAACTGGTACAAAAATTCGGCGTTTTAAGAATAAGAAGAACTGTTGTGTAAAACCTTTATTTAATTCAGCATAAAAAATAGAGTAGAGACATATGCCTCTACTCTATTTTTATATCTATTGAAACTCTAGGGCCAAAAGGGGAAGCTAAAGCCGGGTTTTGCAGGCTCTGCAGGATCAGCAGGATTAGCAGGATCGGTAGGGTTCGTAGGATCGGTTGTATTTCCGTCTTTGTCCTTATCTTTTTCAGCTTCTTCTTTTTCCTTGGCTTCCAGTTCACAGATTTCACATTCATCTTCCGGATCAAATACTTGATCTCTATCGGATTCTGTAATAGCAAATTCCTTTTTAAGGAAGACTTTTTCTTCGGTCTCTTCACAAAACTCCGTGGGAGCTTTTCCTGATTTTTTACATACAAGATGCATCTCGTAGGAATTGTCGACTTCAGAAGGTGCAGTTCCTAGAATAAACAGCTCTGTAATGGTGTTTTTTGAATAGAGTCCTGGAAGCTTACCACTTCTAGCATCAACGGTTAGCCAGCCAACGCCATCGGGCTGAGCAGCAAAATAGCGGCTAGGTAAATCGTAGTGGTAATTTTTCATAATATTGCCCCAGTAACTGGCGGCATAGTAGGATCCTTCGGTTAGGGAGATATTCCTATCGGTACCTACCCAGACGCTGCAAGCTACATAGGGTGTAACGCCGACAAACCATGTATCGGTATTGGCTTTTCTAGCCCCGGTGGTTCCGGTTTTTCCAATAACAGGAATCCCTCCGCCTATAATGGCTTCATAGGCATATTTGGTCACAACATCGTTGAGAAGGTCAGTCATAATATAGTTTGCTTCTACACTGAAAACGCGGTTGCCTTCTTGGTCTCTATTATCAAGGATTATATTTCCCTTATCGTCTTCTACATGGGTGTAGGAAATCCAGGGCATGTGAACCCCTTCATTTCCAAAGGTCCCATAGGCTGAAGCCATTTCAACCGGGGAAATCCCGTAGGTTAGAGCGCCAAGGCAAAGAGCCGAGTAATTCAGGTCATTGTAGGAGCCCTCTTTTTCCAAGGTGCTAATGCCATTGGCTTCAAGATAATCCGCCATAAGATCCACACCAATCATGGAACCATAGGTAACGGCGGGAACATTTTGTGAAGCGATAATGGATTTTCGAACCGTCATAGGTCCATTGTAGCTATTATCAAAGTTCACTGGCCAGGGTTCACTGGAACCGGGGTTAAACTGATAACTGGGTTTATCCATGGCTACGGTTGCTGCAGTAAGGATGCCAGAGTCAATTCCCGGACCATATACGGCAATGGGCTTAATAGAAGAACCAACCTGGGTGGGAGAGGTGGCTCTGTTAAAGAGATAACGCCCTATAACTCCTCGGCCTCCGAAAATAGCCTTTAGATGTCCTGTGCTTTCATCAATGATAGATGAGGCACTTTGGGGCTGCACCACAGGCATATCCGTTGTGTAAACATATTTTTCCGATACGGCCAGTTCACCATATTCATTGATAAATATTACGTCATCATCAAAGGCCGAGCGGCTGATGATAAGTTCCTCGCCGGATACGGCCAAATAATCGTTGGGGATGGCTAAGGATCCATTCTCAAAGAGAAGGAAATAGGGGATGGTATAGATACCATCGAATTTATAATCTCTATCCTGTGGGTTGGAACCATAGTGGTACATATCACCAAGGCCCAGATAAACATAGCCACCTTCGGTTTCTTGGAATTTTAGAAGACCGTTATCGGGAACGCGAACGTCACCGTCTTCGGTTTGATAAAAATAATCCGGGGGGAGAAGGAAGTTCTTCTCTTCATCGAAACTACTCTTATAGTCATAGAGGTAGCCGTCACTGAGAACAATGCGGCCATAACTAAAGGTTGGATCAAGATAGCTAATCCAAGGATGAATGGCAGCGTAGCCCTCTTGGGCCAAAGCCTTTTTAAGGTCGGGAATATAGCGGTTTTCCTCGCCTTCAGCAAGTTCTGCTCTACTGATGCTTGATGGGAAGTAGCCTTTATCAATGAGAAGCTGCCATGTTTCATCATTCATAACGCCGTCGTCATAAAGACCTTCATTGGATTGAAACTGAGAGAGGCTCGAGGTTAGGGCTGAGTTAAAGTACTCCTCGGATCCCTCTTCCATATATTGGCGTTGCAGGAATTGCTGCTCGCTTGCAATAAGGGTTGAATGGATTGTGTACCCCGAAGTCAAAAGAAGGTTATTGGCTTGTTCTAAGGAAATTCCCTTTTGTTCCATAAGATCTTCAAGAACTTGATTTTGGCAGGTTTCTACAAAAAAATTGTTGATACTGTCGTTATAGAACTTACCGGGGTTTAGCTTTGTCTTAAGATCCGTGGCAAGCCCGGCATTATACTCTTGTTCGTTGATAAAGCCTTGTTCATACATAAGCTTAAGAACAAAAGTGTAGCGTTCTTCAATATTGGGATTGTAAATATAAATATACTGACTGTCTCGTTCACCGATGATGATGTCTTCGGCGGAGATCTGTTTACGCTCTATAGGAACCATTGGCGAGTAGTTTGTTGGGGCACTGGGCAAGGCAGCTAAAACGGCTCCCTCAATATAGTCCAGCTCAGCGGCGGTTTTATTAAAGTAAATGGTAGCTGCAGCTTCGATTCCTTCAGCGGAAGCGCCGAGGAAAATAGTGTTTAAATAGGTTTCTAGGATTTTTTCCTTAGAAAGAGTATCCTCTATAATCATAGAGTAATAGGCTTCTTGAATCTTTCTTACAGGAGAATAGTCAAGACGAGTCTCGGTGAGAAAAAGATTTCTAGCCAGCTGCTGAGTAATAGTGGAGGTTCCACTTACATCGCCCTGGCTAAGAAGGGCTTCTTTAACAGCTCCTACCATACGAATATAGTTAAAGCCGCTATGCTCCCAGAAAGTTTTGTCCTCGACGGCAATAAAGGCATTGATGGCATCTTCACTGATTTGATCAAATCCTATAACCGTTCGCAGGCTATTGCCGTAGACTCTGGAGAGAAGCTCTCCCTCGGCATCCAAAATAACGGAGTTTTGATCTAAAATTACATTCTCAGGATCGATTTCAGGCAATTTGCTGATAGAATCCTGTACAATGTAATAGACAACCCCTGAACCGATCAATAAAGAAAGGATTAGGGTAACAATGAAAATATTAAAAAGCGTCACAAAGAACCGACGTTTTGGCTTTGATTTTTTATGTACTCTTGGCATAAGTACCTCCTTAACATGGGTATTATACCATAGATAGAAAATTCTAGCGATAGAAAGGTGAGAGAATGGAAAAGGTACTTATTATGGGCTTGGCTCTTAAAAGCCAAGAGGAGGCCGAGGATTCCTTGGTAGAACTTAAGGGTCTTGTGGAGGCTTTGGGCGCCGAGGTTGTTTTAGAACTTATTCAAAGTAGACAACAGCCCGATGGTAGAACCTATTTTGGAAAAGGAAAAGTGGAAGAAATAAAGCTTCTCTGTGAAGAAAAAGAAGTCACCCTGGCGGTAGTGGACGATGAGCTTGGTGGTTCCCATCTGCGAAATTTAGCCGAGCTCCTGCCGGTACC
>LFRM01392861.1_pt1 | contig 12819 bp, 14 predicted proteins | sample 618341 | NCBI WGS metagenome assembly LFRM01 (sample SAMN03654438, study PRJNA283298) | anaerobic digester metagenome | isolation source: pool of bioreactors CSTR01a, CSTR02a, and CSTR03a thermophilic anaerobic... | place: Denmark: Kgs. Lyngby | collected 2014-05-21
CCTTGCATTATTTTTTATAATATTAATCCAATCTTTCTTAAATATATTCCATTCTAAAATAATATCCTTTTTATATACAAAATATATTATTAATATAAATAAAATATCAGTTAACATTATAAAAGCATTAATAGGTATTGATATGTTTTTAATAAAAGTTTCTAATATTATATACATAATATAAGGATAAAAAATGCTAAAAACAAAAAATAAAAAATGTTTGTAAGATTTATTCATGTTTCCTCCATAACAATTATAACAAAAAAAGATGGATATTAATCTTTTATTTTTATTTTTAATGTGGTATAATGTCAATGTCAACAGGGAAGTGGATCATAAGACCCACTTTTTATATGGGTTAGGAGGAATATGGAAAACAAAATAAAAAATTTAATAATAAAAGAATTAGAAAAAAATAATATTATTTTAGATAATATAGAATATTTAAAAGAAGATGGTGCGAATTATTTAAGAGTAATAATAGATAAAGAAGGATATATAACTTCTAAAGATTGTGTTGAAGTAACAAAAATAATTAATCCAATATTGGATAAAGAGGCTTTAATTAAAGAAGCATACATTTTAGATGTTTGTTCAAAGGAGAGAGGATAACAATGGACGGAAAAGAATTTATTAATGCAGTTGATGTAGTATCAAAAGAAAAGGGAATTTCGAGAGAAATAATTTTTGAAGCAATGGAGTTAGCGCTTGCATCTGCATACAAGAAAAATTTTGATTCAAAAACAAATGTTAAAGTTGATTTAAATAGAGATACAGGAGATATTAAAGTATATAGAGTATTCAATGTTGTTAAATCAATACCAGATAATGAAGAAGATGAATTAAAAGATTCATATATTACTTTAAAAGAAGCAAAAACAAAAGTTCCTGATATAAAAGTTGGAGAATCTTTTCAAGAAGAAGTTACACCAAAAGATTTTGGAAGAGTAGCAACTTCGACTGCTAAACAAGTAGTAATTCAAAAAATTAGAGAAGCAGAAAGAACTAGTATTATTGAGGAATTTAATGGAAAGCAAGATGAATTATTAATTGGTCAAGTATCAAGAGAAGATGGCGCAAATTATTATGTAGATTTAGGTAGAGCACATGGTATTCTTCCAAAAACGGAAATCATTCCAGGAGAAACTATAAATATAGGTTCTAGTTTAAAAGTATATGTAACAAAGATAGATGATTCTGGAAAAGGGCCTTTAATATTGCTTTCTAGAATACATTATGGATTTGTAAAAAGATTATTAGAGTTAGAAATACCAGAATTAAAAGAAGGAATAGTAGAATTACATGGAGTAGCGAGAGAAGCTGGAAGTAGAAGTAAAATATCAGTCTCATCAAATAATTCTAAAGTAGATGCAATTGGAGCATGTATTGGAGAAAAAGGTTCTAGAATAAATAGAATTACAAAAGAATTAAATGGAGAAAAAATAGATATAGTATTATATGATAAAGATCCAGTTACATTTATTAAAAATGCATTATCTCCCGCAAAAGAAGTTAATGTGTTAATATTAAATCCTGATGAAAATCAAGCTATAGCTATTGCAGAAGGAGAACAATTATCATTAGCAATTGGTAAAAGAGGACAAAATGTAAGACTTGCGGCTCGTTTAACAAAATATAGAATTGATGTTAAAACACCAGAAGATATGAGAAAAGATGGAATAAATATTAAATTTGAATAGAGGGATTTATGAAAGAAAAGAAAATACCTTTAAGAAGTTGTGTAATAACTAAAGAAAAACTTCCTAAAAGAGAATTAATTAGAGTAGTAAGAACTAATGAAGGAATAAAAGTAGATGTTACTGGCAAATTAAATGGAAGAGGAGCATATATTAAAAAGGATATTAATGTTATTGAAAAAGCATCAAAAGAAAATCAATTATCTAGAGCTTTACAAGCAGAAATACCAAAAGAAATATATGCAGAATTAAAAGAAATGATAGATTAAAGAAAGAGGTGATACTCTATGATGACCGTAAAAGATTACGCAGTAGATGTAAAAAAAAGTATAAATGAAGTACTAGACAAGTGTATAGAACTTGGTATTTCAGCATTCAATGAAAATGATGAACTAACAGAGGAAAACATTATAGATTTAGATAACAATCTAAATTTTGATGAAGAAGAGGATATCGTAGAGGAAATTGTTGAAGAATTAGCTAATAAAAAGATTGATGATACTATAAAATTAGAAAAATTTACAAAAAAAGATTATTCAAGTACTGAAGATTATAGCGCTAAAAGAAAAGAAATGTATAAAAACAAAGAAAAATTAATATCTAATATTCCAAATAAACAAGACAATATTATTGTTTATAAAGAAGGTATGACATTATCATCTTTAGCGGAACAACTACAAGAAAATCCTATTACTTTAATAAAGAAATTTATGAGTATTGGAGCAATGTTAAATGTTAATTCTTTAGTATCTTTTGAAGATGCTGAATTAGTAATGGTAGATTATGATAAAGAATTAAAGAAAGAAGAAACTCAAGATGAATCTAATTTTGAAAAATTAGAAATATCTGATATAAAAGAAGACTTAGAAGAAAGACCTCCGGTAGTAACTATTATGGGACATGTTGATCATGGAAAAACAACATTATTGGATACTATTAGAAAAACAAATGTTGTATCAGGAGAAGTAGGTGGGATTACTCAACATATTGGAGCTTATCAAATAACATTTAATAATAAAAAAATAACATTTATAGATACTCCAGGTCATGCTGCTTTTACTGAAATGAGAGCAAGAGGAGCATCTATTACTGATATAGTAATAATAGTTGTAGCTGCTGATGATGGGGTTATGCCTCAAACTAAAGAAGCAATTGATCATGCTAAAGCAGCTAAAGTACCTATAATTGTAGCGGTTAATAAAATAGATAAACCAAATTCAAATCCAGAAAAAGTTATGAAAGAATTATCAGAATATGGATTATCTCCTGATATATGGGGAGGAGATACTTCTTTTGTAAATGTATCAGCATTAAAAGGAACTGGCATAGATAAATTATTAGAAAACATTTTATTGATTTCTGAAATGGAAGAATTAAAAGCGAATAAAAATAGATATGCTCTTGGTACTGTAGTTGAAGCTAACTTAGATAAAAATCTTGGACCTTCAGTAACTATATTAGTACAAAATGGAACACTTAGATTGGGAGACCCTATTGTAGTGGGATCAACTTATGGAAAAGTAAGAACATTAAAAGATGATTTAGGTAAAAGTATAGTTGAAGCCCTACCAAGTTCTCCTGTAAAAATAACTGGATTAAATGGAATGCCTACAGCTGGTGATAAATTTATGGCTTTTGAAACTGATAAACAAGCTAAAGTTATTGGAGAAACAAGAAATGAAAAAGCTAGATTCAAATCTTTTCATCAAGATGAAAAATCTATTGAAGATTTATTTAATGCTATAGATAATAATAAAAAAGAAATTAATTTAATTATTAAAGCTGATGTAAAAGGTTCTGAAGAAGCAGTAAAACATTCATTAGAAAAAATTAATATTGAAGGAATTAAAATAAATGTTGTAAGAAGTGCAACTGGTCCTATAACAGAAAGTGATGTTATTTTAGCGAGTGCAACAAACTCTATAATAATTGGTTTTAATATTAAAACTTCTATTAATACTTTAGAGATGGCTAAAGAAAAGAAGATAGAAATAAAAGAATACAATATTATATATAAAGTAATTGAAGATTTAGAATTATCTTTAAAAAATATGTTAGATCCTATATTTGAAGAATCTATTACAGGACATGCAGAAATAAAAAAATTATTTACTTTCTCAAAAGTAGGTACTATTGCTGGATGTGGAGTAAAAGATGGAATAATAAAATCTAGTTCAAAAGTAAGAGTAAAAAGAAAAGATGATATTATATATGATGGAAATATAAGTGCTATTCAAAGAGAAAAAGAAACGGTTAAGGAAATAAAACAAGGTTTTGACTGTGGTATTACTTTGAATAACTTCAATGACTTAAAAGAAGGGGATATAATTGAAGCATATGAAATGGTTGAGGTTAAAAGAAAATGAAAATAAAAGGAGAAAGAATTGCTTCTTTTCTTATGAAAGAAATAAATGATATTTTATATAATAAGGTTAGAGATAAAGTGATTCAAGGAACTTCAGTTACTTCAGTTAATTTATCTTCAGATTATGAATATGCAAAAGTATATTGTATTAATTTGAATGACAATAAAGATACAATAAAAGAATTAAATAAAAGCAAGGGATTTATTAAATCAGAATTATATAAAAGAAAACTACCTTTGAGAGTATTACCAGAATTAGAATTTATATATGATGAATCTATTGAATATGCTAAAAAAATTGAAGACAAAATTAAAGAGATAAATGATGTAAAAAGATAGTTATACTATCTTTTTTTATGATATATTATAAGTAGGTGATATATATGAAAAAAAATATTCCAAATATTATTACTTCATTAAGAATATTATTAACAATAATTTCATTTGTTGTAATAATTGAAAAAAATTATATACTTGGAATAATATTATTAATTAGCGCAGCTCTTACAGATTTTTTTGATGGTTATTTAGCAAGAAAATTAAAAGCTCAAAGTATATTGGGAGCAAAATTAGATCAATTATCAGATAAATTATTTACTTTTTTGTCAGCTACTGCATTAATAATATCTGGAAATAAATATTTAATTGTATTAATTATAATAGAATTTATATTTTCAATAATTGTTTCATATAAATCTTATAAAATTAATTGTTGGAAAGAATCAACTAAAATAGGTAAGTTTAAAACTCCTTTTATATTTGTTACGATAGTAATGGGATTAATATTTTTAATTGATGAAAGTATGTTTATACCATTTTTAATTATATGGGGAATTACAACAATAATTCAATTATACGCTAATACAACAATTGTCATTAATTTTGATAAGAACATTAAAAAAATTGATATGCTTAAAAAGGATACAAAATGAATGGAATATTACTAATAAATAAACCAATAGATTATACTAGTAGAGATGTAGTAAATAAAGTATCTAAAATATTAAATACTAAAAAAATTGGTCATACTGGTACATTAGATCCAATTGCTACTGGTTTATTAGTATTAACAATAGGTAATGCTACTAAAATATCTGAACTTATTACGGGCTATAATAAAGAATATATAGTAACTTTTAAGTTTGGTATGGAAACAGATACTCTAGATATAACTGGTAATAAATTATTTGAATCTAATAATCAAGTAAATAAAGAAGTATTATTAGAAGTATTAAAAAAATATAAAGGTAAAGTAATTCAAGAGGTTCCTAAATATAGCGCTATTAAAATAGATGGGAAAAAGTTATATGAATATGCTAGAAATAATATAGATATAGAATTACCAAAAAGAGAAATAAATATATATGAATTGGAACTGTTAGAATATTCTGATGAAATAAAATTAAGATGCAAAGTATCAAAAGGAACATATATTAGAAGTTTAATAAGAGATATTGGTAGAGAATTAAATACATATGCTACTATGACTTCTTTAATAAGAACAAAACAAGGAGATTTTAATTTAAAAAACAGTTTTACTATACAAGATATTGAAAATAATAAATATAAAATTATATCTTTGAATGATTTCTTTTGCAATTATGATAAAATATATGTAGATGATATTGAATATAGAAAAGTAATAAATGGTAATAAGATTAAAGACATTTATGAAATAAAGAAATTTGTAGCAATTTATCATGATGATTTGTTGCTTGCAATATATGAAAAAGAAGATGATTATTTAAAACCATATAAAATGCTAAATAACAATAAAGAATAATATTACTTATTTGATTATGTTTTAGAAGGAGGTTATATTATGAATAATTTTGATGGAGACTTTGAAAACATAAGCAATAGCAACAAAAATAACGTTACGTATGGTACTAATATATCCTATTCAAGGAATGTTGATGAGGCGGGAATAAAAAAAATGCAAGAATTATTCAAAAATGTTGAATATTTTAGAGAGATTCCTTGTAATAAAGATTTATTTATTATAGCTGATATTGCAAAAAAAACTGGAATAGTTAATTATGAAACTAATTTGATCGGGGCACTTATTTTATCTTGGATAAAAGACAAAAAAGTCGAATTTAATCATACAAAAACAATATTTGGAAAAAGAAAAACTATTATAAAATTTATAGATAATATAGAATTTTCCGACGAAATGGAAAAGACAATGTATCATGAAATTAAAAGCATAAGTAAAAACAATTTGTTGGAATCAAACGAATTAAATAAATGGTTCGAAAGAAATAGATTTATGTATTACAACCTTTTTTCGAAAATTGAAACTCATACAAGAAATAAAATGATAAAATATGGTTTTTGTGAAGAAATATTAGAAATCCCCAATGGAAATAATGATATAAACAATAATTTAGAAAACGTCCAAAATATAATTGAATCAAAAATCAAAGAAGATTATAAAAAATTAGGGATAAAGGTTGAAGTTAGACCGCTTGCAAAACAAATTGAGTCTTCTACTTTTTTTCGATATAACAATTTATTTATTGAAGAAGCTAAAAAAATAGCGGGATTAAAAAAATTTATTGTTGATTTTTCAATATTATCTGAAAAAGAAGCAATGGATGTACATATTTGGGAAGATTATTTAATTATTGCGGTTCTTTTAAATGTTGCGAATAATGTAATAAAACAATTTGAAGAACTATACCCTAATATAGAATATAAAGATTTTATTTCATTTTCAAGTTCATTTGGTGAAAATATATAACAAAAAAACTTGATTAATTTTTCATTATATAGTATATTATTAAAGACCGATTCCAAGTATTTAGAATCTCCAACTTATACTTAGAATTTGGATTAAATTAATATATAGGAGGAAAAAATGGCTTTAAGTACAGAAGAAAAAAGTGAGTTAATTAAAAAATTTGGGAAGAATGAAAAAGATACAGGTTCAACTGAAGTTCAAATAGCAATTCTTACAAAAGAAATTAATGAATTAACTGAACACTTAAAAATTCACAAAAAAGATAATCATTCAAAAAGAGGATTATTAAAAAAAGTTGGACATAGAAGATATTTATTAAATTATTTAATGAAAAACAATGTTCAATCATATCGTGAATTGATTAAAAAATTAGAATTAAGAAAGTAGGCATTCTTTTGAGTGCCTTTTTTTAAGGGATAATANNNATAAAAAAATATTTAAATTAGATTTTAGGGGAAGAGAATTAATAGTTGAACACGGAGAATTAGCAAAACAAGCTAATGGATCTGTTTTAGTAAGATATGGAGAAACAGTAATATTAAGTACTGCTGTTGTATCAAAAGAGTGTGACATACTGTCGGATTTCTTTCCTTTAACAGTTGTATATATGGAAAAACAATATGCTGTAGGGAAAATTCCTGGAGGATTTATAAAAAGAGAAGGAAGACCAACTGAGAATGCTACATTAGGTGCAAGAATGATAGATAGACCAATGAGACCTATGTTTCCAGAAGACTTTAGAAATAAAGTTGATGTTGTAAATGAAGTTTTATCAGTTGATCAAGATAATACTCCTGAAATGACTGCATTATTTGGTTCATCACTTGCAACATGTATTAGTGAAATACCATTTGATGCACCAATTGCGGGTGTAAAAGTTGGAAGAGTAGATGGTAAATTTATAATAAATCCAACAAACGAAGAAATAGAAAAAAGTGATATTGATTTAACTGTAGCAGGTAGTTCAGATGCAGTAAACATGGTTGAATCAGGTAGTAAAGAAGTATCTGAAAAAGATATGTTAGATGCTATTATGTTTGGTCATGATGCAATTAAGGAATTAGTTAAATTTGAACAAACAATAATAAATGAAATAGGCAAAGAAAAGATGGCTTATGAAAAATTAGAATTACAAAATGATTTAATAAAAGGTGTTGAATCATTATGTAAAGAAGCTATGTCAGAAGCTATAAAAATAAAGGATAAATTAGAAAGATATGAAGCTATTGAATCATTAAAAGAAGAAATAGTAAAACATTTTGAAGATCAAAATCATAACATGGAACATGATGAATTAGAAGTATTACTTACAAAGATAAAATTAATATTATCTAATATAGAAAAAACAGAATTTAGAAAATTAGTGGTTGATGAAAAAATTAGGCCTGATGGAAGAAAAGAAAATGAAATAAGACCTTTGTCAGCAGCTATTGATATTTTGCCAAGAACACATGGTTCTGCATTATTTACTAGAGGTCAAACACAAGCACTTAGTATTACTACACTTGGTTCTTTGACTGATAATCAAATACTTGATGGTTTAGGAGTAGAAGATTCTAAAAGATTTATGTTACATTATAATTTCCCTCAATTCTCTGTTGGAGAAACTGGAAGATATGGCAATCCTGGAAGAAGAGAAATTGGACATGGAGCATTAGGAGAAAGAGCATTATTGCAAGTTATTCCAAGTGAAGAGGAATTTCCTTATACAATTAGAGTGGTATCAGAAATATTAGAATCTAATGGTTCATCATCTCAAGCATCAATATGTGCTGGATGTTTATCTTTAATGGCAGCTGGAGTTCCAATTAAAGCACCAGTAGCAGGTATTGCAATGGGATTATTAGCAAATGGAAAAAAATATACAATATTAACTGATATTCAAGGACTTGAAGACCATCTAGGAGATATGGATTTCAAAGTTGCAGGCACTAAAAAAGGTATATGCGCTATGCAAATGGATATAAAAATTAAAGGAATTACAAAAGAGATAATGAAAAAAGCATTAGATCAAGCTAAAGAAGCTAGAATGCAAATATTAGATTTAATGAGTACTGTTATAGACAGTCCTAGAAAAGAATTAAGCAAATATGCTCCTAAGATAGTACAAATGCATATTAATCCAGATAAAATTAAACGTATAATTGGAAAAGGCGGAGAAATGATTACTAAAATCATTCAAGAAGCTAGTAATGTCATATCAGTAAATGATATTAATGCTGTTAAAGTTGATTTAGAAGATGATGGTAGAATATTAATTTATCATAAAGATATTAATGTTATAAATAGAACAAAAGAAATGATTGAATCTATAATAAGAGAAGTTGAAGATGGTAAAATTTATACTGGAAAAGTAGTAAAAGTTGAAGCATTTGGATGCTTTGTAGAATTATGGAAAGGTTGTGAAGGTTTAGTACATATTTCTCAACTAGATAATAAGAGAGTTGAAAAGACTGAAGATATAGTATCAGTAGGAGATGAAATTTTAGTTAAAGCATTAGGATTTGATAATAAAGGAAGATTAAATTTATCAAGAAAAGATGCTTTAGTTAAAGAAGAAAAAAAGGAAGAAGCACCTATTGTTGAAGAAACTAAAGAAAAAGAAAAACCAAAAAAATCTAAATTACCTTTTAGAAAAGATAAAAAAGATGATAAATAGTCATCTTTTTAATTTATTAAATATATTGTATTATATAATTAGGAGGGATAATGAATAAAAGAACATTAACAAGGCATTATAAGATAATGAAATGGATTGCTGATCAAGAAAAAAGAGATAATGACAAGATTATTAGATATTTAGATACGTTAATAGAAGAGAAAGAAAGCCAACAAGATAGTGGTAAGAAGAAAACTTTGGAAGCAAAATAAAAAAAGAAGTGTATACTAGAATGGATACATTTCTCTTTATTTTATATTGTTTTTTAGTCTTTTAATACTATCATATATAGAGTAAGCTCCACAAGCTATAAACACAATAATTCCACCAGGCAATGTTATCAATGAATTTTCATTTTCAAATATAGCATCTTCCGGATTATCGGGATTATATTTTATGCCTACATTACTACCTATCTTTTTCTTGAAAAAAATCGGACTAGAAACTATTGTATATGTTTTCCCATCTACTTCATATTCAACAACATAGCTATAATGATCAGATGATCCTTCAGATGTATAGTCAACAATCTCACCTTTTGTTTCAAAATAATTACTGTTCTTAACTCTGTGAGTTTTAATATGATTTATAGTGGGAAGTATTATTGCTATTCCAAATATAATAAAAATAATTCCCATTATTATTCCGTTTCTTGGTTTTTTAAAAATTGGATCTTTCATAAATTCTCCTAAAAATTATATTTTATCATATAAATAAAAAAATATAACATTATCAAATTCTTATTTATTTTATTAATCTTTTTATTTCTAATTATTGATAATCTGAATGATCGTCTTTATAATCTACTATTTGTGTTTAGTTTCTCTCATATATCTTCCACTTATTATATTCTATAGCAAAACAAAAAAATATATTTAATATATCTTATCTACTACATAGGGTTTATTTCATAACCCTTTATTCTTATATAATAGTTTACTTTATTTATCAATAATAGTATAATCGAAATATGGAGGTTGTTATGAGTAAAGAAGAATACTTAGCTCAATTTAGCGAAATGAAGGAAAATTTAGAAAATAACTACCAAGGTCAAATATTACGTTCAGAAACATATATAAGTGGACCAGAGTCAGTTGGAATAATAGAAGGCAATAGAAATTTAGAAAATGGTAATTCAGGAACATATAATGGATTTGATACTCCTATGGAAATGGTAATTGGTTATGAAGTTTATCTAAAAGATTTCTCAAAATATTATTATTCATGTATTAGAATTCCTCAAACTGATGCTCTTGCTGCAAAAGAAGTTGCAAAAGAACTTACTAAAGGAGTAATTGAAAAGGGAGTAGATGAGTGTACTGTAGTAGATGGTTTTTTATTTAGAGTTTCAAATCCATCTCAAGAAGCCATAAGAATAGAAGGTTGTGGAAATATTGTAGGATTTAATAAAAATGGTTCTCTTCAATATGGAATTGGAGATAATCATTATTTACAATCCGACTTAGAAACAAGTAGAGTATTATAAATTATTATTAATTAAACAAAAAAAGATGATAAGTAATCATCTTTTAATATCTAAAAATACTGGTAATATTAATGGTTTTCTTCCTGTTTCATTTTTTATAAATGTTCCTAATTCTTGAATCACATAATTTTTTAAATCTGAATAATTATTTTTAGTATCTACTATGTGATGCCTAATGGTATCACTAGTAATATCTTTTATTTTATTAATTAATTCTTCATTTTCATTTACTAGAATAAATCCTCTAGTAGTAATGTTTACTTTATCTATTAATTCATTTTTATTAATATCAATATTTGCAATTGCAACAATTAAACCATCGTTAGCCATAATAGCTCTATCTTTAATTACAATTCCACCAATATCTCCAATTCTACTTCCATCTACATATATATCGGATGCTTGAACTGATTCTTGTCTTTTTATTCCATTATTATTTATTGATATTACATCTCCATTATCAATTATAAATATCTTATCTTTATCAACTCCACATTGAACCGCTAGTTCAGCATGCTTTTTTAACATACTATATTCACCATGTATTGGCATAAAAAATTCTGGTTGTAATAATCTAAGCAATAATTTTAATTCTTCTTGATTAGCGTGCCCAGAAGTATGTATATCACTAAGTGATGTATTAGTAAATACTTTTACTCCTTTTAAATATATTTGGTTAATAGTTTTTGATATAGATGCACCATTACCAGGAATAGCGGAAGATGAAAATATTACTAAATCATCTTTCATTAATTTTATTTGTTTATGAGTACCATTAGCTATTCTAGATAAAGCCGCTAAAGGTTCACCTTGAGATCCAGTGCACAATAAAGTAATTTCGTTACTAGGTTTGTTTACTGCTTCTTCAGGTTCAATAATAACTCCTTTACCATCTATATATCCACTTTCTATAGCAACTTGTACGTTGTTTTCCATACTTCTTCCAAATAAAACAACTTTTCTATTATTTTTTTTACTTGTTTCGATAACATGTTTTAATCTATATACATTAGAAGCAAAGGTTGCTAATATAATTCTACCTTTATGTCTTGCAAATATATCTCCTAAAGCTGCATCAACTTTTGATTCACTTCTTGAAAATCCTTCAGTTAATGCATTAGTAGAATCACTTAGTAATAATTTAACACCTTTTTTTCCTATATCACTCATCTTATGAATATCAGACATAGGACCAATTGGAGTAAAGTCAAATTTAAAATCTCCAGTGTGAACTATAGTCCCGTTTGGAGTGTTAACTACAATTGCGTGTGAATCTGGTATTGAGTGAGTAGTTGCTATAAATTCTACTTCTATATTTTTAAATTTATATTTAGAGTCTTTATTATATATTTCAATATTTTTATAAGCAATATTCCTATCTTCTAATTTTAATTTAATCAATTCTGCTGCTTGTTTAGGTGCATATATAGTAGGTATATTTAATGTTTGCAATAAAAAGGGAATTCCTCCTATATGATCTTCGTGACCATGTGTAATAAATAAACCTTTAATTTTTTCCATATTATTTTTTAGAAAAGTAAAATCTGGAATAACATAATCTATTCCTAATAGTTCATCTTCTGGAAACATTACCCCAGAGTCTATTATTACTATTTCATCATTATGTACTACACAGTACATATTTTTGCCTATTTCTCCTAGGCCACCTAAAGCGAAAACTTTAGTGTCTCCGTTATTAAAAAAATCCATTATTTCCTCCTTGTCTATACAAAATAAAAGATCAATATGAAGTAATTATACAACATTATTGATCTATTGTCTATATTAATTATAAGCAAGCAGAGAGACTACCATATTGAGTTAATCCTACTATCATATTAATAATAAATGGTAATAAGAATAATA
>LFRM01123437.1_pt1 | contig 12813 bp, 11 predicted proteins | sample 618341 | NCBI WGS metagenome assembly LFRM01 (sample SAMN03654438, study PRJNA283298) | anaerobic digester metagenome | isolation source: pool of bioreactors CSTR01a, CSTR02a, and CSTR03a thermophilic anaerobic... | place: Denmark: Kgs. Lyngby | collected 2014-05-21
AAGGGAATCTTTTTTTATTCTCAAATAATACAGGTTCTGAATACATACGCTTTTGTGTAACATGTACCCTGTATAAGACAAAACCTAGAACAACACTAAGCTTGACAGGTCAACTAACATAAGGATATCATTGGAACAATGTTTCATTTTCAAACTATCGAGACAAGTCTCAACAAGCTGAACCAGGCCCTAGAGCGCCTAATGCCAATTCTTACCCCCGCCGGGGTTGTACTCGGGCTCATCCTGGGTTCCCGTGTCTCCTGGATGAAACCTTCGGTAACCTGGCTATTTGCCTTCCTTACCTTCAGTGGAGCCCTGGGGATCAACTCCTCCAGCTTTTTGAAGGTGATCAAGAAACCCAAGAACATCCTCGTCTTTTTCCTGGGGACCAACATCATCATGCCGATCCTCGCATGGGCTCTTGCTTCTCTCTTTTTCGGCTCGGACCCTGCCATAGTGACCGGCTATGTCCTGCTGCTCTCCATACCAACCGCCGTCTCCGGCTATATATGGAGCGCAATCTATAAGGGCGACGGAGCCCTCTCCCTCTCCCTTATCCTCGTCTCAACCATCTTGGCCCCCATACTGACCCCTTTTACGGTAAACCTGCTTACCCAGAGCGAAGTTGCAATCGACAGCACCTCGATGATGCTCTCGCTAATAAAAATGGTTGTCGTACCCTCCCTTTTGGGGGTGTTGATCAACAACCTCACAAAAGGAAAAGTCAACGACCGGGTGACTCCCACGCTCAAGCCGTTTTCCAAGTTCGCTCTCTTCTTTGTCGTCATAGTCAACACTTCCCTGGTCTCAGAGCGCCTGATAGCAGACGCTTCCTGGACCTACCTGCCCATAGCTCTTCTTTGTGCCTTCCTTACCGCAAGCGGCTACCCCATCGCCTTTGCCTTAGGCAAGCTGGCAAAAATACCGTTGGCAGAGAACAAAAGCATAACGTTTGCCACATCCATGAGAAATATCAGTGCAGCACTTGTACTTTCCATTGAGTTTTTTCCCGCTAAGTCAGCCCTGCCCGTCATCTTTGGAATTGTATTTCAGCAGACCGTATGTGCCTTTATGGGGCACAACCTTTTTGGAAAAGAGATAGTATTACAACGTAAACCTAGGAGTAAGCCATGCAAACAATCACAGACGTCAAAAATCCAGTAAAAAGACCTGTTCGGGTCCTTCAATATGGAGAGGGAAATTTCCTCAGAGCCTTCGCTGACTGGAAGATAGACATCCTCAATGAAAAAACCGATTTCAATGGTAACGTGGTGATAGTCCAGCCTCTAAAGCGAGGCCTCGGCGATATGCTCAATGAGCAGAAAGGGCTCTACACCACAGTCCTCAGAGGCGTTCAGGGCGGCAAGACTGTAGAAGAGTACCGAACCATCAATAGTGTAGAAGCTTGTCTCAATCCCTACCGTGAAGAGGATTACAAGGCCTATATGGAGCTTGCAGGCAACGAAGATCTTCGCTTCGTCTTCTCCAACACCACTGAAGCAGGAATAGCCTACCACGAGGGAGACAAGCTTGAAGACAAGCCCCAAGCCTCGTTCCCCGGAAAGGTGTGTGCATTCCTTCACAAGCGCTTTCAGGTTTTTGAAGGTGCCAAAGACAAGGGCCTTATCATCATCCCTTGCGAGCTAATCGACAAGAACGGGGACAACCTCAAGCGTATTGTCAAGCAATATGCCACGGAGTGGAAACTTGAAGAAGCGTTCATGAGATGGCTTGATGAGGCCTGTGACTTCTGCAACTCCCTGGTCGACCGCATAGTCCCGGGGTACCCCAAAGCTGAAGCTGCCCAAATATGTGAAAAACTTGGCTACCAGGACAACCTTCTGGTATCGGCGGAGATCTTCCACCTCTGGGTCATCGAGTGTCATAAAGAGTTCCACGAGGACGAGCTTCCATTCGCAAAGGCCGGCCTCAATGTCATCTGGACCGACGATATGAGCTTTTACAGGACCCGTAAGGTTCGCATCCTCAACGGAGCGCATACCCTCACGGTACTNNTTCATGCATAAGGGTATCTTTGAAGAGATCATCCCTTCCATGGAAGGCTCGAAAGAGATGCTTGAAGCCTACGCATCCGATGTGCTCGAACGGTTTGAGAATCCGTTCAACCCGCATCAGCTGCTCAGCATCTCACTGAACTCTGTCAGCAAGTTCCAAACTCGTGACCTTCCTTCCCTTTTGAGCTACTTTGAGAAGAACAAGAAGCTTCCCAAGCATCTTGTCTTCTCCCTTGCCGCCCTGATCAGCTTTTATGAAGGGACAGAATTTGAGGGAACCGCTTTGAAGGGTGACAGGAACGGGGAGACCTACCTTATTCAGGACAGCCCTGAAATCCTCTCGACCTTCGCCGGACTCTACAAAAACAGGGATGCAGCCCTGATCGCAGAAAAGGTGCTTGGCAACACCTCCTGGTGGGGCGCTGACCTTACCAAGATCGAAGGCCTTCAAAAGAAGGTAACTGAAAACCTCCAGACTATCTGGAAGGATGGAATGAAGAGCGCCCTTTCGTCGCTCTAAAGGAGATCTAGACATATGCAGACATATTCCACAATACAAATAGCAGATAATGATATCGTAGCTGTCGCCATCAACGCCCTTGCCAAAGGTGAGGTTGTAGAGGTGAGAGACTTGAAGGTAAAACTCCTCTCCGATATCCCTGCAGGGCACAAGTTCGCCCTCCGGGGCATAAAGAAGGATGAGCCCATCATCAAGTACGGCTATCCCATCGGAAAGGCCATCACGGACATCGCAAAAGGTGCCCATGTCCACTCCTCCAATATAAGCACCCTTCTCAGTGATAAGATCGAGTACAGCTACAACAAGGAAGAGAGTGCCTCCTACATGGCAAATGCTGAAGAGAAGCGCAAAAGCTGGGAGGGAAAGGTCCCTACAATTGAGGCTTACAAACGTGCTAACGGGCAGATCGGCATTCGGAACGAACTGTGGATAATCCCCACCGTAGGATGCGTAAACAAGGTTGCTGAAACCCTGATCGATTGGGCGAAGGGTGCCTTTTCATCCTATGACTACGATGGTATCCATGTCTGGGCCCACCCCTACGGGTGTTCCCAGCTCGGAGCTGACCATGAGGCGACCCGTACCATCCTTTCTGACCTGGTGCACCATCCCAATGCAGGAGGGGTTCTGGTACTGTCCTTAGGGTGTGAGAACAACACCCCCGCATCCTTCAAGGCTCTGGTAGGTGATGTCGATCCCAATCGGGTCAAGTTCCTCACCAGCCAAGAGGTTGATGACGAGATAGAAAGCGGCAAGCTCCTGCTCACTGACTTGATACAGACGATGTCGCAGGACAAGAGGGAGACCGTCTCCATGGGAGATCTGGTCATCGGGTTCAAATGCGGAGGCAGTGACGGCTTCAGCGGCATCACGGCAAACCCTCTGGTAGGGCGTTTCAGCGATGAGTTCACCGCCATGGGCGGAACTGCCCTCCTCACCGAGGTTCCCGAGATGTTCGGAGCCGAACAGATACTGATGAACCGTGCTATCAATAAGGACGTCTACGAAGAGACCGTAAAGCTCATCAACGACTTTAAGGATTACTTCACACAACATGACCAGGTCATCTATGAAAACCCTTCCCCTGGCAATAAGGAGGGGGGTATCAGCACCTTGGAAGACAAGAGTATCGGAGCCATCCAAAAAGGAGGGCAGGCCCCAATTGTCGCAGTCCTCGACTATGGCGAGAGGGTTACCGAACGCGGGTTGAATTTGCTTTCGGGTCCTGGTAATGATATCGTATCTACCACAGCTCTCACTGCAAGCGGAGCACATATCATCCTGTTTACCACAGGAAGAGGAACTCCTCTTGGCGCACCGGTTCCTACGGTAAAGATAGCCTCAAACTCTGCTTTGGCGACAAAAAAGACCAATTGGATCGACTTTGACGCTGGTCGACTCTTGAGAGAAGACAACAAGGTGGTACTTGACGACTTCATTACCCTGATGCAAAGGATTGCCTCTGGAGATGAACTTACTAAGAATGAAATAAACGGATACGCTGAGATTTCCCTATTCAAGGATGGGGTCATCCTCTAGAAAGGAGTGCTGCTATGAAAAAATTTATGGGTGAGAATTTCCTCTTACAGAACAAGACAGCGGAGATGCTGTATCATGAGTTTGCAAAGGACCAGCCGATCTTTGACTACCACTGCCACCTTATTCCCAAGGAAATTGCAACTGACAAACGCTTTACAACCATCACCGATGCATGGCTTGGAGGCGACCACTACAAGTGGAGGGCCATGCGTTCCAACGGGATATCCGAAGAGCTGATCACCGGCAAGGAAGCCGACCCCTTCGATAAATTCTACGCTTGGGCTCACACCATGGAGAATGCCCTGGGCAACCCCCTCTATCACTGGACCCATCTGGAACTGCAGCGCTACTTTGACATTCACGAGCCGCTCAACAGAAAGAGTGCTAAGGCAATCTATGAGGAGACCAACAGAAAGTTCGCAAGTGATGCGAACCTATCGGTTAAGGGGATCATGAAGCAGTTCAAGGTCTATGCGGTGGGAACCACCGACGACCCTGCCGATGACCTTGTATTCCATAAGGAGATCGCAGGTCAGAAGGATTTCCCCGCAAAGGTTCTCCCCTCCTTCCGCCCGGATAAGGCTCTGGCCATTGAAAAAGAGACGTTCGTTGAGTATATCGCCCTTTTGGCAAAAGCCGCTTCCATGGACATCACCAATGCAACTGATGTGGTGGAAGCACTTATCGCCCGACTGGATTTCTTTGTAGAGCATGGGTGCAAGGCCTCGGACCATGCACTGGTGACAGCTCCCGCCGTATTCAAGAGTGAGAGTGAGGTCAATGCCATCTTTGGAAAGAAGCTTGCAGGAGCTACCCTGAGTGCTTTGGAGGTTGAGACCTACCAGACTTTTGTCCTCTCCCACCTTGCCAGGGCGTATGCCAAGCGTGACATCGCCATGCAGCTGCACTTCGCAGCCATCAGGGATAACAACGAGCGTATGTTCAAATTGCTCGGACCCGATACAGGATTCGATGCAACCCATGACAAGGAGATCGCAGAAGGCCTTTCAGCCTTCCTCAGTGCCCTCTCTTCAACTGGCGAGGTTCCCAAAACCATCCTATACAGTCTCAACCCTAAAGACTATTACACCCTCGGCTCGCTGATGGGCTGTTACCAGGGAGGGATGCCCGGGAAGATACAGCTCGGTTCGGCATGGTGGTTTGCAGACCACAAGGATGGTATGGAACAGCAGATGAAGATATTGGGGAACCTTGGACTCCTACCGCGCTTCATTGGCATGCTTACCGACAGCCGTTCCTTCCTCTCCTACCCCAGACATGAGTATTTCAGGAGAATCCTGTGCAACATACTCGGAACCTGGGCTGAAGAGGGTGAGATACCCTACGACAAGCAGATGTTGGGCAGTGTCGTGAAGAACATCTCGTTTGAGAATGCGAAGACGTATTTTGAAGGATAAGAGGATGAGTGAAAAAGGAATCGAGGTGCAGGGTGACAAGCAAATGACCAGTGGTGTGGTGCGTACCATCGCCATATTGGAGACGCTCTCCCAACACCAGCACATCAATCTTGAGAATCTGGCAAAAAAGACCAAGCTTCCCAAAGCCACTCTGCTCAGGTTCCTTTCCACACTCGTAAACCTCGGCTATGTCTATCGTGACCCCAATGATCTCTACAGCCTGACGTTGAAACTGTTTGCCTTGGGCTCGCATGGGTTGGAGCATGTCGATTTCATCAGTCTTGCCAACCCAGTCGCCCAAAAACTGTGCAACGAACTGGGAGAGACTGTCCACATGGGGGTACTCGAGGACAAGAGTGCGGTCTATGTACTGAAGAAGGAGTCGTCCTTCACCATCAGGATGTACAGCAGGGTGGGAAAAACCATTCCCCTCTACTGTACGGCTATCGGCAAGGTCTTGCTCAGCGACATGAGTGAACGCGAACTGCAGCACTATCTTGGCAGGGTGACCCTGAAGCCGTTCACCCCCAACACCGTCAAGGATGAGCAAGCGCTGCGCTCGGAGCTGGAGAAAATCCGGAACCAGGGTTGGGCTTCCGATGATGAGGAGCATGAGATGGGAACCCTCTGCATAGGAGCCCCTATCAGAGACTATACAGGCAAGGTTATCGCTGCGATGAGTGTCTCTTGGCCCCTGTTCAGATTTGATCCTGAAGACAAGAAGCGCATTGTCGCTTCAATCCTGACAGAGTGCGACAATCTCTCAAAGCTGCTTGGTTGGGAGTAGACGCATCACGGTAAGGCTATGATAGAGATAGTGACAAAAACAAGGAGGAAGATATGAAGACGATCCGTTGGGGCATCATAGGTTGTGGAGATGTGACAGAAAAGAAAAGCGGTCCCGGCTTGCAGAAAGCCGATGGGTCCTCCTTGGTTGCCGTCATGCGCAGAAACAGCGAAAAGGCTGCTGATTACGCAAAAAGGCACGACGTCCCACGGTGGTATGATGATGCCCAGAGTCTCATCGACGATCCTGAAGTGGACGCCGTCTATATCGCCACCCCTCCAAGCTCCCATATGGAGTACACACTCAAGGTAGCCGAGGCAGGAAAGATCGTATATTGCGAAAAACCCTTGGGGGTCTCCAGTGAAGAGAGCAAGAGAATGGTCGCCGCATGCAAGGAGAAGGGAGTTCCCTTTTTCAGCGCTTACTATCGCAGGGCCCTTCCAAAATACCTTACGATCAAGGCACTAATCGACAGCGGAGCCATTGGAGAGATACGGTATGTGCATATCGCAATGCACCGGAGCATCACTGAAAGGGATATGCAACCAGGAGGCAACTGGAAAGTCATGCCTGAAATCGCTGGGGGCGGACTCCTCCTGGACATCGGCTCGCATGCCTTGGATCTTCTCGACTGGTATTGCGGTCCCATAACCAAGGCCCAAGGATATGCTGACAACCAGAGTAAGAGCTATGCTGCCGACGATATTGTCAGCGGCAGCTGGAAACATGCCAACGGCATCATTGGCAGCGGTATCTTCTGCTTCAACACATATAAGGATGAAGACAGGACAACCATCTGTGGAAGCGAAGGGGAGATATCCTACTCGGTCCTTGATATCGAAGACCCCATCCACATCAGGACAAAGACAGAAGAGAAGGAGATCGCTGTAGAGAAGGCCCCCGAGCATGTCGCACAGCCTCTGATCCAGACCGTAGTCAACGATCTTCTGGGAAGGGGCACCTGCCCCAGTACCGGAGAGAGCGGGTCAAGGACAGATTGGGTAATTGAAAAGCTGCAAGGCAAATAGGAGAACTGCTATGTTTGTATCACATCGTGATGAGATTGAAAAAAAGCAGATAGATAGTCCCTCTTCCAACAAAGTCACCAAACAGGTGCTCGTAGGTCCAGAGCAAGGGTGGGAAGACCACGTCATGAGGATGTTTACCCTGGGCAAAGGGGGTTTTGCACCCCGTCATGCTCACCCTTGGCAACATATCATCTATGCTGTCGAAGGAGAGGGAGAGCTTTTTATGGATGGGAAGAACTACCCTTTGAAGGCTGGTTCCACTGCTTACATCCCTTCCGATATCCTGCATCAGGTATCCCAGAGTGGGGAAGAGCCTTTTGTGTTTATCTGTATTGTCCCTGAGGTAGGAGACAAGTAAGGGAGCGACATTTGACTGTTTTGAAATGGACTATTCCAAGACAGGTCCAAAAGTTGAAACAAGATAGAAGATAAGAACCCCCTCAACACACCCCTCTCATGGCTAGGGCTTGCTGTTGAGGGGGTCTATATATGTAGCAGTCCATTACAATCTTACATGACTCCTAAGTTCTGTCTGCCTCTTCCATTTCCAATCCCCTACCCATGATGGTGGTCACAATCCGGGCCATGCACATGTTCATGATGCTCATGCTCCCCTTCATTCAGGCCTTGGCTGATGAACTGATCAATGACCTCATCCAACTCGTCATTCTGTTTCCCCCTGACCATCATGATCTTGACCTGCTGCCCCAGATGGGCGAGCAATGGGTAAGTACGCTCCCCAAAACAGTGTATCGCCTGGGGTTTTCCCACCTGGTCAAAACTCTCCAGCAAACGGGAAACGAACGCTATGTGGTTCTCCTCGTAGTCGTCCACCAGGTGCAAATCGAGCACGACATGTTTTTGAGGGTCAAAAAGCATATAGCCTATGGGAAAAACAGGGGCTCCCCCCTTCTCATGTTTGAAAGGTTCGGTAAGAAGAAACGTTGCAACATATAGGATCTTTCCGGGCTTGGCCTTCATTCTCTTGTAGTGGGTGAGCTTATCCTCATTGGTAAGCCTTGCCTGTGGATACTCTACCCCATAGTCATCATTGCTGAGTTCTTTGGCTTCAACAGTAAAGGAAAGAGGATCATTTTCTGCCTGTTTGAAGTAAGGATAATACTCCCGCTTATCAATATCATCCAAGCCAAGGCTCTCCAGCCAGGTGATAAGGGAGTTGGTCTTGCTGACTTTGCCGAATTGGGCAACATAGGTCTTTGCAAACAGGATACCCCGAAGAGCCAAAGCGAAAGAGTTCCGCTGCTCATCTGTCAGGAACCAAGGAAAGCGAAACTGACGCTTGATCCTAACCATGGGATAGAAACCCTCTGCAAACTCAATGCCACTTTCCTCGATGGCTTTCAGGTCCTCAGGCTCCAGTTCTTCCTTTGCATTGTTCAAGGTTAGGATAAAGCACTCCTGGGAGTTCTCCACCTCATGTTTTTCCAAAGGTGGGGCATCAGGGTCAAGGAAACAAAGGCGAAGGTAGCCGCTTATGCCTTTTTCTCCAAGATAAAGGGCAAGGGCGTCCTCCACTATTGAGGCATAGGCTGGACTCTTGTCCTCCAGCTCGATCGCAAACAGGTCATTTTCAGAGAAGACCGTATCGACTTGAGCTTTTTGGTACTCTTGTATCAGGGAATAGAACTCTTTGTTTTCCATCAGTGCCTCCACGACCCAATCATACAGAAAAACTGAATCATGTCCAATCAAGAAGGCTGTCATCCTCCTCGAGAGGAGTGACAGCCTTTTGTATTGGTAGTATCTGTTGCCCTATCTAGCGCTGGACGCGTCCGCTTCCATCACCCTTTGCAAGTGCTTCAACTTCACTCTTGAGGGTAAGGTTGAAATCTCCACCGATGGAGTGTTTCAAAGCCGAGGCAGCGACTGCAAAGTTAATTGCATACTGCTCATCATCGGGATATTCGCTCAGAGCATAGATGATACTGGCTGAGAAGGAGTCACCCCCACCGACACGGTCTATGATATTGGTTATCTCATACTGCTTGGATACATAGAAGCCTGTCTTGCCGTTGATTGCAGCACGCCAGCCGTTATGGTCGGCACTCTTGCTTTCGCGAAGGGTGACGTTGACCACACTGATGTTGGGGAACTGGCGCTTCACCTCTTTGGTAAGCTCCTCGTAGACACCAAGGTCCAGTTCGCCTTTAGTGACATCAACTTTAGCTTCAATGCCAAGGCACTTCTGGATATCCTCTTCGTTGGCGACGATGACATCGGCATATTTTACCAATTCACGCATCACTTCGACAGCGGTCTTTCCATATTTCCAAAGCTTCTTGCGATAGTTCAGGTCGATAGAGACGGTCGCACCGGCCTTCTTTGCTGCCTTGAGGGCCTCAAATGTACAGTCGGCTGCGCTCTGGCTGATAGCCGGAGTGATACCGGTCACATGCAGCCACTGGGCATCGCCTAGGATTGCAGAAAAGTCAAAGTCAGAAGGCTTGGCAATGGCGATCGAACTTTCCGCACGGTCATAGACGACCATGCTGGGACGCTGGTTTGCTCCGGTCTCCAGGAAATAGATTCCTACACGTCCATCGTCCGTCCTATTGATGGCAGAGACATCAACTCCATATTTCCTTACTTCACGCACTGCTGCCTCGCCTATGGCATTCTTTGGCAGGGCTGTTACAAACTGCGCTTCCTTACCCAACAAGGAGAGCGACACGGCTACGTTAGCCTCTCCGCCTCCAAATGTGGCTTCCAATGAGGGAGACTGGAAAAACCGTTCATGGCCGGGAGATTTAAGCCTCAACATGATCTCACCAAAGGTAACAAACTTCTTACCCATACAATCCTCCTAAAATATTTCCTGTAGATTCATTATTCTCTTGATATTTAGAATCATAGAGGGTATGCTAAGCTCTGTCAACATTATTTTGAAACAACGTTTCATAATTGAAACTTACCAAGGAGAATTACCTATGCATGAACAACTTTTTGAGCAGATCCACACCATTGGACTGGTCCCCGTCGTCAAGATAGACGATGCATCCAAGGCTGCAGGTTTGGCAGGAGCTATGATCAAGGGAGGCCTTCCCTGTGCTGAAGTTACGTTCCGTACCGCTGCTGCAGAGCAGGCAATCAAGAATATTACCAAAGCCTACCCCAACATGCTCGTAGGAGCAGGGACTGTGACAAACGTCGAATATGCAAAACAAGCGGTTGGTGCAGGGGCCAAGTTCATCGTATCCCCAGGCTTCAACCCCACAGTTGTAGACTGGTGCCTGGAGAACAACGTTCCCATCGTTCCTGGCGTATGCACCCCCAGTGACATCGAGCAAGGTCTTGCACGTGGTCTTACCACGCTCAAGTTCTTCCCCGCTGAAGCCTCCGGTGGTGTGGACATGCTCAAGAACTTTGCAGGGCCCTTCCCCCAATTGAAATTCATGCCCACCGGCGGCATCAGCTTGGCAAACCTCTCCTCCTATGCAAAACAGAGCAATGTTCTCGCAGTCGGAGGATCATGGATGGTCAAGTCGGACCTCATTGAGAATGAGGACTGGGATGGTATTACCGCCCTTTGCAGTGATGCTGTTCTCGCCCTGCAGGGCCTTGAATTCGCTCACATGGGCCTTAATAACAAGAACGTGGATGAAGCTGACAAGAGCATCAGTGGATTTTCTGCCCTTGGTATGGAAACCAAGAAAGGAAACTCCTCCACCTTCATGGGTCCCTTCATCGAAGTGCTCCCGAAACCTTTCCTTGGAAAGAACGGACATATCGGTTTCCGCTGCTTTGATATCGAGCGCACTCTCTCATACCTGGCAAAACATGGCTTCAGCGTCAATGAAGAGACCATTTCCAGGGACACAAAAGGCACGATCAAGGTCTGTTACCTCAATGAGGAGCTCAGCGGCTTCGCCATCCACCTCATCCGAGCATAACATCTGGGGGAAAGAGGCCTCCCTGCCTCTCACCCTATGATCAGAGCAATAATACAAGAGAGAGGCCCTTTCGTATCTTTACGAGAGGGCCTCTCTCTTGTACTCTCTTTCTGATGACTCATTATTTTACCAACTCACTTACGAAACAGCAGAAAGCGACCGTCAGGAACCTCCAAAAGATTTGCTTTGCATTCGAGCAGCTGGAGAACGGCCCCCTACTCTCCAATTTCTTAAACATCGATAAAACCCTTCCCTGTTTCTTTCTGGCCTATGAGGGAGAGGACCTCGTAGGGTTTCTGGAAGCGTTCTTCCCTACGACTGAAGAAATTGAGATCAATGCTTTTGTGCATCCCGACCATAGGAGAAAAGGAATATTCTCCGCTCTGGTCTCAGAAGCACGAAAGGTCTATGCACCTCACCCTTTCCTTCAGATGCTCTTCCAGGTGGAAACCTCTTCAGAGAGTGGCAAAACCTATATGGAAAACCGGTTCCCCCATATCGACAGGAGTGAGTACCGCTTGAAGCTCTCCAAAACCCGTTGGCAGGAGAAAAAAAAGCCTGCACCCAAGACCGGCACCCTTGTTGAGGCAACAGGGGAGTACCTGCAGCTGTTCATCCGAACAGCAACCTCCCTGTTACGGGAAGATGCAACTTTCATTGGGCGGATGATGGACAGTCCCAAGCGAAAAGGCTACCTGTATATATACATGGACAAGCCGATAGGAGTAATGCAGAAATGTGAAGAGGAGGAGAGTCTGGGCATGCTCTATGGAGTAGCCATAGATGAGGCCTACCGTGGCCAGGGACATGGCAAGGCAATGCTTCAACTGGCACTGGACACTCTCTTCGATTCATGCGATTTCCTCGCCTTGGAGGTGGATTCCCAAAATCCACGGGCATTTGGCCTTTATCGTGATCTGGGGTTTGAAATTGAGTTTCAAGTCAATTATCATCGATTGATTTTACTTTCCAATTAATTTTCCCACTATCTATTTAGTTCCGATTCTTATTATCTTGACGCCAGCATGTGGGGAGAGTAGCATACTCTTACACACACACAAAATCTTCCCTTTGGGAAAGATTCATTCGATGGAGGACATTATGAAAAAATTACTGGCTATTCTTATGGTTCTGTTGCTTCTAGTCCCTTCTCTGTTTGCTCAAGGTACACCTGAAACGACAAAACCTGCCCCAGTTGCTGCACCGGTAACAGGTTCGGGCAGTGTGAATGCCTATACGACTCTTGAAGAGCCGTTGGCTGCAAAACTGTTCCAGCTCTTTGAAGCTGAAACAGGGATCAAAGTCAACTTTGTCCGCCTCAGCGGCGGTGAAGCTGTTGCCCGACTGGAAGCTGAATCTTCCAATCCTCAGGCATCGATCTGGGTAGGTGGTGTAGGTCTGGACCACATCACTGCCAAAAGCAAAAACCTCACCACTCCGTATGTGAGCCGGTATGCTTCCAAGACTCCTGCTAGTTTCAGAGATCCCGACAACTACTATATCGGCCTCTATGTAGGGCCTCTCACCTTTGTCACCAATCTTGACAGGGCAAAGGAACTCGGCCTTGAAGTACCCCGTAGCTGGGCCGACCTTAC
>LFRM01374313.1_pt1 | contig 12807 bp, 8 predicted proteins | sample 618341 | NCBI WGS metagenome assembly LFRM01 (sample SAMN03654438, study PRJNA283298) | anaerobic digester metagenome | isolation source: pool of bioreactors CSTR01a, CSTR02a, and CSTR03a thermophilic anaerobic... | place: Denmark: Kgs. Lyngby | collected 2014-05-21
CCGTTTACAGGAGGTGTGGAAGTTGTAGGTTTTTCTGATTCCAGCACTTTATTAGTAACCACAATCTCCTTGATTTCCCCAGCCTTGATCTTAAAATCGACTTTATCCGCTGAAACGACATACCCGCTCGGCGCTTTGAGTTCTCGCAGATAATAACCGCCCGCCTCCAGCATAAGGGTGGCTTCGCCATAACGGTCGGTGGTGATTTCGTCCAGCTTTTCACGGGTGGTGGAATCATAGATACCGAACACCGCCCCGGAAAGGGCCTTGCCGTTCTCGGATTTCTTGATGAGCAGGAGTGTCCCGGTGGTGGCGGCTTTCGCCTTATTGACGATGGTAATCTCCTTGGTTTCGCCGAATTTTATGCGGAACGCAAGGCGGCCGCTGTCCAGCCTGAACCCGGCGGGCGCTTCCAATTCCCGCAGATAATAATCGCCCGGCGCAAGTTCCAGCGTGGCCTCGCCGTAGCGGTCGGTGGTAATCTCTTTCATCAGCTTGCCGTCCGACTCCCGATAGACGCCGAACACCGCACCTTTCAGCAAAGTCCCGGATTTCTCCGCTTTCTTGATGACCAGCAGCTTGCCGGGCTTCGGTTCCGGATCGGGATTCACCGGCTTCTCCACGGCCTTATTGATAACAATAATCTCCGATGTTTCGCCCTCCCTGACGAAAACAGCAATCTTTTCGCTGGTGAGAATGTACCCGGCGGGTGCGGTCTGCTCCAGCAGGTAATAGCCCTGCTCCAGCACCGGCAGGGCCATGCTGACAGCGGCGCCGTCACTGCCCGTGGCAAGTTCACCCACCTTTTCGCCCGTATCAGCCCGGTAAATGCCGAACACCGCACCGGGCAGGAGCTTACCGTCCTCGGATTTTGTGATCAGCCTGATCCTGCCGCCTTCAGGCAGGGGCTCGGGCTTTTTCTGATTTTGAATGGGCAGCTCCACGGTCGCCACATCCTCTGTCAGAGCAAAGGATACACGATCCTCCTTCAGAAGATAACCCTCCGCCGTGGCGGTTTCCACCAGATAGTAGCATCCCAAAGGCAACTCAGTCTCTGCGGAGCCGTCCTCACCAGTGACCAGTTCGCCCGCCTTTACATCGGTGGCGGTGCGATAAATATCAAAGGTCACGCCGGAAAGGGGCACGCCGTTCTCCCCGGTTTTCAGAATCTTCACCGTGCCAAAGCCCCGCTCGTTTGGAATCACAATTTCCATATTTCGTTCCCGTGTCCCGATGGAAAAGGGATACAGCGCCTCCGACAGGATAAAGCCCTCCGCGGCGGCAAGCTCTTTGAGGAAATAATCACCTTTGGGGAGCTGGTTATAGGTGGCGGTTCCGTCACCGCCGATGGTCAGTTCCGCAAGTTTCTGTCCCTGCTTGCTGTACAGACCGAACACCGTACCGGCCAGCGGCGAGGGAACGGGTGATTTTCGTTCCAAAACCCGCTGGGGCATCTCAGCGCCGTCCACCTTGATGACCGTGACGCTGCCGCAATCGGGTTTATGGTTGAATGTGCCGACAGCGGCAGAATTGCTATCCCCGACACACTCCGGCGAGGGTTCCTCTTCGGAAATAGCGGCAGGGGCCTCACTGTCAGAGCAGCCAAGGGGCGTTTCGATCTCAGCGGCGAATGCCGTGAGCGGCATCATCAGGCTGAACAGTGTACAGAATACGATGAGAAGCATAAAGATACGTTTCAATGGGGTTCCTCCTCCATCTGAATTTGATTGATAAGCTTTGCCCGCACCAGCAGGCGATGGGTCGCCTTGCGGATGGGGGTGCAAGTGTAGAGGGTCAGCAGATGCTCACCCTCCGGCTGAACAAAAGCGGCTTGGTCACCGGGTTCGATGACCAGGCTCTCAAACACTTCATAGGTGAAGATCGCGCCGGTTTTGTCCTCGTAGCGGATAAGATCGCCCTCGGTAACCTCGCCCAAGCGGTTAAACATCTGCCCGTAGGTGTAGCTGCGATGCCCGGCAATTACGGCGTTGCCCTCGCCGCCGATAGGGGCGGTCTGCGGCACATGGCCCACCGCAACCTGAAGCTGGGCGACGGACACACCGTCTGTCACAGGCAGAATCGCTCCAATCCTGTCAATGGAGAGGATGCCTGTGCCGGTGACCGCAACAGGTGCGGGGGTGGCTTCCGGGGGTTCATCCGGAGTGACTGCCATCTCCTCTGCGGGAAGGCCCTCGCTCTCCGCATAGAAGTCCGTTTCATCGTAGACAAAGCTTTCCTCCAGCACAATCACGCCATCACCGGAAGAAATACTTGCGAGAAGCTCAGACTGCCGGTCAAGCATCCGCTGTTTTTTGAGGGCGGGTGAGATGAGAAGCCATGCACCCAGACAAAAAGCCCCCGCCATTAAAATGGCGAGGGCTGCGGCCTTGCTCCTTCCCGCTGTCATTCCTCTCCCTCCGGGGCGGGATCAGAGAATACATCGTCCTCCTCCGGGTAAGGGAAATCCTCCTCAAGCTCGGATTCGTCCTCATCGAACTCATCCGGCTCCTGCGACTGCTGCTTGGGTTTGAGGATTTTGAAGTAATACCCAGCGCCGCCTGCCGCCGCTGCCGCCAGCAGGATAAAGATGAGCGTGCCCCCATTGCCCTTTTCAGCGGGTTTTTCTGACTCAGGATCGGGTGTGGGTGTCGGGATAGGCTCCGGCTGGGGTGTGGGGTTTGGCGTGGGAACGGCACTCTCGCCGGGTTTGCCGCCATCCTTCTTTTGGGCGAGCGCCAACAAATCCTCCTCGGTCACAGCGTTCAGAAAATAGACATTTTCCGTCTCCCGTTGACGGTCGATGATGAGGTAAAAAATGTTTTCATCCAGTGTAGTGATGGTGAAGAACTCTTTACCGTCGCCATCGGTGGCGTTATCCACCGTGGTGGCGGACCCAGCCGGGGTAAAAGGCTTTGACTCCGCCACAGCCGATTCGGTGGGCTGGGGCGCAGGGGCTTCGGTCGGCTGTGCGGGTGCGGGCGTGGGCTTCACATAATAGGGGTTCTTTACCTGAACCTCCTTGGACTTGTTCCCGGCGAAATCGGTGGCGTAGAGCTTCACCATCTCGCCCGTCCCGGCGTAATCCCGCAGGATGACATCCAGCGCGCCGTCCACCTGGTAATTGATGCGAGCGCCACCTACGAACACAGCCTCCACGCCGGATTCCGCGTCACTGGCTTCGATGTGCAGAACGCCCTCCGTGACCTTAGCGGTCAGGGTGGGCGGCGTGGTGTCGGCGGGTGCGTCCGCGTATGCCGTAATGGGAAAAGCAAAGGCGCCCACGCAGAGCATGAGCGCCAAAAGCAGCAGTATGGGTTTACTTTTCATGCTGGAAAACCTCCTGTTCCGCCTGATATACAGGCTTGGATTGTGTGGTGGTCTGCGTCTTGCAGTTGCGGATGAAGTCGGCCAAATCCTGCGGCGCAACATTCGCTGAGCGGAACAGGCCCACAATCTCGGTATTCTCCATGTCGATCCGCTGGGCTTCCAGTTCTCGCAGCCGTGCAGTAAGCTCGGTGACCTTTGCCTTGATCTTTTCAATCTCCGCAATGGTTTTCTGAATTTTCGGGTTCATCGTGACCTCCTTAATCGATTCTTCCAAAGCTGTAAAAATGCTCCTGCCAGTACCGGGTGTCGATGCTTGCGTACTGTATCGGCTTTCCCGCGTGGATCATCTGGCCGTTGCCGATGTAGATGCCCACATGGGTTACCGTGTTGTGAGTGCTGTATGTCCCTTTGAAAAAGATGAGGTCGCCGGGCTGTGCGTTCTCTCGGGATACCGGCGTGGATGCGTTGTACAGCCCCTGGGCATTGGTGCCAATATTTCGAATGCCGGACTTAGAAAGTGACCAGCAGACGAACCCGCTGCAATCAAATTTGTCCGGCCCCTTCGCCCCAAAGACATAGGGCTTTCCGAGATGCTTCTGCGCCTCCGCCATGAGAGCGGCGTAGGCGCCGTCGCCCATTGGCGCGCCGGGGTATTCAGGAAACGCCACACCGCCGGGCTGACCGGGCTGGATGCTTCCCGAACCGTCGTCTCCGGTTTCGGAGAAGAACAGCGGGTTCAGGTATTGCCCGTTATAGATGACCTCAAAGTGAAGATGCGGCCCGGTGGAATTGCCGGTGCTGCCCACCTTGGCGATGGGATCGCCTTTTTTGATTTCCTGTCCAGCTGAAATGAGAAGCTGGGAGCAGTGGGCGTACTTGGTGATCAGGCTGCCACGGGAGCTTCCCGCATTGCCGTCCTCCAACACCACGACCAGCCCATAGCCGCCGCTGTCCCCGGCAAAGGTAATTTTGCCATCATGGGCGGCGAGAATTTCTGTCCCGCTGGGCATACCGATGTCGATGCCCTTGTGGTAATCTTTTTCGCCGCTGATGGGATGTACCCGCCAGCCGTAATAGCTGGTGACATAAGGAAGCCAATTGGTGGCGAGAGGGTTCAGCGCATACTGGCGGTTGCCCTTGGTAGACATTAGGACGCCGAAATGCTCCCGCTCATCGCTGCTTAAGCGAGAAGAAACGATGTCGCTGAAGGAGCGGGCGGTCAGGCTGACGTTCAGGATATGCCATTCGTAGGGAACCTCCACCTCGTAGGTGTCGGTATGAGTGTTGCCCTCCTCGTCTGTCCATGTATCCGTATGGGTTTCGGTGCGGTAACGGATTTCCACCTCCTCCTCAAAGGAAAGGGTGTACTGCTCCGCAAAGATAGTGCGAAGCTCCGCCTGAACGCCAGCAAAGGTGAAATCCTGATATTTGGCGGTTAGGAAAGCCAGCAGTTCGTAGGGATCGTGGGAAATGTCGTCCACATTGTAGCGGTATTCATCAAATCCGGGGTGGTCTCGCTCGGCATTGTTGATTTGCAGTTGCAGATCGGCTTCCCACTCGGTATAGGCGAGCTCGGTGTTGTCGATATCCTGATCCTCAGCCACATAGCTTCCCGCAGCCACCGAGGACAGGACGCCCACCGCCATGTTGGAGCAGGAGCCGAACATGGTCATGATGATGAACACCATCATGAGGATGAGCAGGGTAATGCTCACCCCCACAGGGTGACGGCGAATGAAGACGGCTACCGTCTGTGTGAGCTTAGCGGCCGTTTCGCCCGCCTTTTTTGCTGCCCCGGCTCCGCGTTTGGCTTCTCTTGTGGCTTTGGCGTATTGTCGCTTGATCTTCTGTTTTTGCACAAAGCGGGAGATCATATTGCTGCGGAGTTGGGGATTGGCGTGCAATGCCTGCCGGTAGGCGTGGTTAATGGTGTGTTTTTGGGTCAGCCGCTCCAGCCTTGCCACACGGCGGTAAGGCGCAGTTTTGTGCAAATGGTAAGCATGCCGTGCAAAGCCTTCCGCCATGAGTTCGCCCTTGTGCGCCGCCTCCACGCCCACGTTTTCCTGTTCTACCTGATAGAGCTTTTTGTGTGCGTAGCCAATAGCGGCGTTGCCCACAGCCTTGACCGGGCGCAGGGGCAACGCCCCTTTCAGGTGCTCCTGCTGCGATTTGACCTCTTTCTCAAAATGGAGTCTGCGTTTTACCTTGCCTTTTTCGGCATCGAATGCTTTCTCCAGCCGAGGCCTTCTGCGGGTGGGCAGCTTTTTCCGGGCTTCCCCCAGTTTTTCTGCTGAACGCTCCGCTTTTAAGCGGCATTTTTCCAGCTTCCTATTGGGTTTTGCAGGGCTGTCCTTCGGGGATGTTTCATCTGTGGAGAACTGAAGACGGGAGGATTTGCCGGGCTTTGTATCCGGCGTATCCTCAGAGGGAACACCGGAGGATGCGATATTCTGTCGATCCGTGCCGCTAACATCATCCGCCAATTTCTCCCCGCTGAACTTCTGTGCATACTTCGTGCCGCGCTGATCGGGTTTCCCATCTGTTGGGGCAGTCGGTGCGGATGAATCGAACCGCAGGCGACCGGGGCGTTCCCCGGCGCGGGGGGGCTCCGACAGGGCATCCGCAGCTTGGGAATGCCCTGCATCGGTGAGCAAATTATCGGATACCCGCCCTGCCGGGGGAGCAGGAAGCTGTTCCTGCGGCAGCGAAATATCCGTATCCGGCAGAGGGGTATCAATCCGGTTCTGCGCATCCGCTTGGAATTGCCGCTGATATTGTGAGCCGTGTTGATGCTGGCGGCGGCCTTGGGAATCGCCGCGCCCGGCCGGTTCCCGCAGAACAGAGACGGAACCAACAGTAGAAGGGGGTGTAGATGGCTCTGAGGTGTGATGCTCTTCCGTTATGATGGATGCAGCCGCATCACTGCGGGAATCCGTGTTTTCCTGCCGCAAATCCTGTGAGGGCGGCGCTTGGGGTCTGCGCTGCGAGCCTCCGCCACGCTCAGAAGCAGGCGGTCTATCACGAATATCACCGTGATCCAATCGCTCCCGCAGCTTAAAATCCTGCCCCCGCTGGCTGATCGGGCTTTCCTCGCCGGTGGTTTCATTGCACTCCACCAGGCCGTCTCGGGTTATTTTATGGGTCTTTTTTTCCCGCGCACTGAATCTCTCGTCCCGTGACAATGGGTATGTTCACCTCCTCCGAAAAGACAGGGTGGCAACCGCCACCCTGTTCAAAATGTTTTTATGCCCCTACCTCCGATGGACGAGTCGTGAGTAACGAATACAGTTCGGTATCCTTGGGGAATCTGTCCACAAAAGGGATGATGACCGAGCCGTAGAACAGGAGTCCCTCGCCCGGCCCTGAGTGGGTTACATAGGAAAGCTGGTGATTGGATATGCCGAGCTGTTTGGCAAGAATTTGCCGGTCGCCCTGCGCTTGGTTGAGCATATACACGAAATCACTGTTTTCAAAGATGTTCTCCACTTCCTTGGAAGTCAGAAAATCCTTGACGTTTTGGGTCAAACCGCTCGGAATCCCGCCCCATTTTCTGAATCGTTTCCAGATTTCGACCGTGTAGGCGGCTGTCTGCTCCTCCTTTAAGAGAAGATGCATCTCATCAATGTAGAACCAAGTGGTCTTGTGAGCGGCGCGGTTGACGGTGACACGGTTCCACACCGAATCCTGCAAAATGAGCATGGCGATCTTTTTCAAGCCCTTGCCAAGCTCCTTGATGTCGTAACAGACCAGGCGGTTCTGGATGTCCACATCGGTGCGGTGGTTGAAGATGTTCAGGGAGCCGATAACATAAATTTCCAGAGCAGTGGCGATGCGCTGGGCTTCCGCCTCAGACTGCGCCCGAAGCAAATTGTATAAATCCTCCAAAATAGGCATCCGCTCCGGCGCGGGATCGGCGAGGTAATCGCGGTAGACAAGGCGAGTACAGCGGTCGATGATCGTCCGTTCCACCGGCTGAAGCCCCTCTTTGCCGCCGATAATCAACTCGCAGAGGGAGAGAATGAAATCACTCTTCAAAGTAAGGGGGTCTTCTTCCTCGCTGTAATCGGGGTTGATATCCAGCGGATTGATGTGATGCGGCGACACCGGCGAGAGCCGGATGACCTGCCCGCCCAGCCGCTCCACAATGGGAAAATATTCTGCCTCGGGATCTGATATAATGATGTCGTCCTCCGTCAACAGGAATACATTCACGATTTCACGCTTTGCCGAGAAGGATTTTCCAGAGCCGGGTGTGCCTAAGAACAGGCCGTTGGGGTTCTTTAGCAGCTTGCGATCCGCCATGATGAGATTGCTGCTGAGAGCATTGAGGCCGTAATATAAAGCCTCGCCCTGCTGAAACAGTTCTTGCGTGGTGAACGGTACGAATATGGCGGTGGAGCTGGTGGTCAGGCCCCGCTGAATTTCGATCTGGTTATTCCCCAGCGGCAGAGAAGACATAAGGCCCTGCTCCTGCTGCCAGTCGAGCCGTTTTAAGGCGCAGTTGTATTTTTGCGCCACGCCAGCGGCGGCAAAGACGCTGTTGTCCAGCCGTTGCCGCTTGGTAGCGGTGTTCATGACCAGCACGGTGACGAGGAACATCCGCTCGTTGCGGGATTGCAGATCGGCCAAAAGGTGCTTGGCCTCCTCGCCGTAGGTGATGAGGTCGGGCGGCAGGATATCCATGTCGTAGCCCGACCGCACCGCTTTCTTGTTTTCCTCGATTTTCATCTTGTCAAGGTCGGACAGCTTGCGCTTAATGGTTTTGATGGCCTCCGCCTGGTCGATGGATCGGATATGAAGATTGACCGTCACGGCATCGTCCAAGTCAAGGAAATCCGCTAAAAGCCGGTCAGTCAGCTCCGGGGCGAGAATCTGTACAAAGCTCACGGCGCCGATGTGACCGTCCATGCGAAAGGTGCGCCCGTCCCGGAAGTCGAAGCCGGAGGGAGCGATGGCGTCCTTGGTACCGTTGCCGGTTTTGGCGATATCCCGCCAGTCGAAGCGGAATTTTTCCTGCCCGTCCGGGTGGAGCTGCCCATGCAAAACTTCCAGCCGCTCCAGCCCGGTCAGAGGGCGGGCGGTGACGCCCAGCGTTTTGAAACCCGCAAGGATATCCGTCTCAATCCGCTCCAGCCGGGGCTTGGCGGCTTTTAGGTTGTCGGCCTCGATGCCGAAGGTCACATACTTGGACTTCACAAGCCCGTTGTTGCCCTTGGCAAGCTGGTTTTTGAGCATCCCGGCGTACTCCCGGCGAATGGAATTGAAATCATCGTCACGGTCGGGGATGTCGATGGACTGTTGAAACTCCCGGATGTTGGCCCGGCGATTGATGAAGGTGAGCTGCACCGAAATGGAACTGTCAAAATAATTGAGGAAATCGCAGTAATTCTCGAAGATCTGCGTTTTATCCTCATTTTGGGCGAGCTGATAGTTGATGTCCTGAAACCCCACGGTCTTGGTGTACAGCCTGTTATTGACCCGGCAGACACCGTCCCGGTACATTTCCCGATAGGGAATGCTCTGCTGAACTGTCTGCGGGGGCTTGCCGCCCAGTAGTTTATCTAAAATGCCGCCCGTTTTGGATGCGGGCGGCGTGGGGTTTCCCTTTGTGGTGCGAAGCCCGGTCTTATTGCGACCGGCGTTTTTTGCGGCCATACTCGGCCGTTTTTCCTGCTGTGCTTGCTGTTTTGTCTTGGTTGACAAGGGCGTTTCCCTCCTTTTCGATGTAGTGATAAAGATTCTCGGTTTTGTAGGCTCGGACTCGCGGCCAGAACTTCGCCCGCAGAAAATTGCGGGCAACCTTCTCAGCGGGCTGACCATCCTTTTCATACATAGCAAAAAAGAAAAAAGGTAGCATCAGCCCAATCATCAGGATGATCGCGGCATCGTTGCCGATGGTGGTGCGGGTGAGCAGGAAGGCCGGAATACCGATTGCTCCTGCGATGGAGAAGCAAATTAGCTGACGCTTTGTAAGGTTTAAGGCAACTTTGGTTTTGACCCTTGTAAGGTCCTTGGGTACTGGTACGAAGGGCATGTTTTCACCACCTCCTGTATATGTGCCCGGAATAGCGGCCTATTGGCATCACCATTCCCGCTCTTTTTGATGTGTTATACATACGCTATCCTTGCGGCGCAACGGCGATCCTGACCGTCATGCCATATAAAAAACTCTCTGCTCGTTCCCACGCGTAACCGAACCGGCCTTGTATGGAATAGCTTGCCACATCGCCTTTAGCGATTGTGCCGAGGAATCGGGGATGCCCATCCACCCAAAAGTCTACACCGTTGCCGATGAATCCAAGGGCAATGTACTTTTTTGTATCGGTAACAGATAGGCTTTTCCACGCCATATCATCTCGGCCCACAAGCTCCGGCGCGTTGCCATAGGCGATCATGCGCTGGAGAGTGACGTTGATAGGAACGTTGGAATGGTTCTGGAAAAGCACCTCCCCAGCATACAGGCTGTCATTGTCAGGGGAAATGACAAAAGGCACGTTCAGGGTCACGGTAACATCCAGGATGGCGATGTTCGTAACCGACACCATAACGGTACCGCTGTTCCCGGCGTTATCTGCGATGATAAAACTGTAATCCCCATTTTGCGTCACAGGAAATTGGACGTTCTCAAGTTCATACACCGTTTCACCGCTTGGAAGGGTCACACCGGCAAGCCCCGAACCGCCTGTATCCGTGGGGTTTAGGGTGATGGTCACGCCCTGGGTCGTCCAGCCATCCGGGGAGAGAGTATAGCTTGCGGTTGGCGCTGTCTTATCGATTTTCACCACGGTGCTTGCAATATCCGATCCCAAGCCCGCGCCGCTGACTGCCTTTGCCTCTACCGTATGGATGCCCTCTGCCGTGATCTGAACCGTGTTGCCCGTCTGCCATTCGCCGCCATTCACACGGTACTGGTAATAGGCAACTCCACTATCCGCGCTGCTGCCTGAAATGGTGACGATCACATCCTTCCGATGCCAGCCGCCGCTGTCGGAGAGTGAAACAGTGGGCTTGGTAGGCTGCTTGCTGTCGATGCCCGAAATCAACACGGTCGTTTCGGAAGAATATCCCCAACGGTCGGATGCAATGATTCTAAAAGTCTTGGGGCTTGTTAGCTGCTCCGTAATTGTCCACGCAGATGTGAAGGAAGAACCGTTGGCGGTTCCGGCTTTGTCCGGACATCCCGGAACAGGCGAACCATCCGCATATCGCAGGGAAAAGGTTGCATTGGTCTGGTCTGTTGCCACTACCGTCAGCGTTTTGGAAGTGGCCCAAACGCTGTTATCCGGCTGCACCGTCTTTCCTGCAATGATAGGTGCAGTCACATCTAACATGGTTACGGAAAATGGGTAGCTACCGCTGTTATATCCCTTTGCGTTCTTCACCCGTATATAATAGCTGCCGTTATTCTGTGCGGCGTTGTAGCAGAAAACGTGCGTTCCGCTCGTGCCGCCAAGCGTGGCGAATTTTACGCCGCCCGTCGTATATAGTTCTATTTCCGTGGCACGTGCTGATGAAATATCCACCAAAACAGAGTTGTCCGTGTTGTTCCATGCCCGCACACTGATGGCGGGATTTGCAGGATAGCACACGCACGGGTCGCTATGGCAATCAAGGCAATGGTTTTGATGGTGCGTTTTGCAGGTATGCGGGCAATGTAGGTCGCATTCGTTGGTACAGGTGGAGTAATTCGGACATCCCGGAACCCAGCATTGGCGGCAAATGTCGCAAATGGTGGCGTTGCCGCTCCCGATGCCGAAGCATCCTGGGCAATGATGCTCCCAACAGCAGATGGAACCGTTGCCAACGGAGGGCTTGCCACACAGGCCATCGGGATTCTCCGGCATATAGATCTGGCATATTATATTGGTTAGCCCGGCATGAACCTGGCATTTGTTGGGGTTTTGGTAATAGAGCGGGCTGGAGCAGCCGCTGACTGAGCACTTGTGCGCATCGCAAACAAAGTCGTACTTGGTATGCACTGTGACCGTATTCGAGCATTCATGAAACGCACACGGGCGGCTTCCCACAAGAAATGGCGTGATGATCGGCTCGGACGGTTCAACCGGCGCCCCAAACACCACAATCGCCGCGCCGCTTCTTGTCTCCAATAGAAAGTATTCAGGGGCTTCAGGTTCCACTGGTGGCGCTTCGGGCTGCACCGGTTCCGTTTCTTCCTCGCCGGGAAGCGGTGCTTCCGTTTCGCCATTCTCTGGCACGGAGGGAATTTCCTGATCCTCCGGCGGCACTTCGGATAGCTCCGGCTCCGTTTCTTCCTCGTCGGGAAGTGGCATTTCCGTTTTGCCGTTTTCCAACCCATCGTCTGTCTTCGTATGGTCGTGATCGCAATCGTGTTCGTGATCAAGCGGATGGTCATGGGAATGGTCGTGCGGTTCTATGGGGTGTTCCGTTTCCCCGTGGCTATGTGGTTCCACCGGGTGCACCGTTTCACTATGGCTATGCGGCTCCGTATGCGATTCGTTCTCTGCCGCGAATGCTGTTGTCGCACTGGAAAACAGCAGAACAGAGGCCATTAAAAATGAGAGTAGTTTTCGTCCCATTGAAATTCTCATCTCCTTTCCGGGAGCCGCCGCTGTGGGCGGCTCCCTGTTGGGCATCGAATAACTACTGCTGCAAGCCGATTTTTACGGTCATGCCATACTTGAAGCTCTCGCCGCCATCCCAGGCGCAACCAAACTGCGACTGCAGCTTCATGCGCTGCTGGCCCTGGAACGGGATGTTGCACAGCACGGTTGTTTGCTGTGCGGATTCTTCGGCAAACCACATGTTCAAGCTGCCGCCGTCCGCATATTTCAGACCGAGGGCGATATTCGCGTGGGTCTGTGCGCGAGAAAGCTGTCTCCAGCCCTCGGCGCTGTATTTGTCATTGGCAACTACCTTCGGGGCGCTGCCGGTGGCCTTCATGCCTACTGCGTAAAGGGTGATGGGGGCGTTACAGTCATTTGACACGGTAATGACCGGGGAGATGAATTGCTGACCCTCCGGCTGGTTGGGGTCAATGGAAAGATAGGTACTGATATTGCAGGTCGCCGCAAGGGTAATGGGTTCTACCCGCCCCTCGATGCCGATGGTGATCTCGTCCTTGCCGATGGAAACATTGCCGTTACTGTCCGGCATGACAGGTTCTGCCGCAAAGGCGGTGGTGGTCATTGCGGTCAGCATAACTGCCGCGAGGATGATGGAAAGCAACTTTTTCATAGAATCGGTACTCCTTTTTATTTTTATTTGCTAACGCTCAGGCTGATTGCGGCGGCAACCTCGCCCATATAAGCGTCAGTATCAGGGTGAATGGCAATAAAGCGCACGGTGGCGGCATGGTCGCCGCTGTTAAGCTGCCTCACAAGCCCCACATGCTCGATGTACTGGTTGGGCTTGATGAGCGGCGAGGAATACAGGATTTCTCCCGTCTCGTCCAGAATCAGCTCGGCCTGCATGCAGTAGATATTCCGGGCGGGGTTCTCA
>LFRM01026159.1_pt2 | contig 12805 bp, 10 predicted proteins | sample 618341 | NCBI WGS metagenome assembly LFRM01 (sample SAMN03654438, study PRJNA283298) | anaerobic digester metagenome | isolation source: pool of bioreactors CSTR01a, CSTR02a, and CSTR03a thermophilic anaerobic... | place: Denmark: Kgs. Lyngby | collected 2014-05-21
AATCTCTCCGGCGAGGATGTGAGAGAGGGTCTGACTGCGGTTATAAGCGTAAATCTCACCGATGCTCAGTTCGAGGGTCAGACCAAGAGCAAGCTGGGCAATACGGATATTACTCAGCTTGTGTCCCAGACGGTTTACGAGAAACTGATGATATTCTTTGAGGAAAATCCCTCAATAGCAAGGGATATCTTCGGCAAGGCTCTCGACGCGGCGAGGGCAAGGGAGGCCGCGAGAAAAGCAAGAGACCTGGCAAGACGCAAATCCGCCCTTGAAAGCAACTCGCTGCCGGGTAAACTCGCCGACTGCGTTGACAAGAACCCCGAAAACACCGAGCTTTACATCGTAGAGGGTGACTCCGCGGGCGGCAGCGCAAAAGAGGGCAGGGACAGAATGACCCAGGCAATCCTCCCCCTCTGGGGCAAGATGCTCAATGTGGAAAAGGCAAGGCTTGACAAGGTCATAGGCAACGACAAGCTCATGCCCGTCGTGACAGCTCTGGGAACGGGCATTGACGAGGATTTTGACATAACAAAGCTTCGCTATCACAAGATAGTCATCATGGCGGACGCCGATGTGGACGGCGCTCACATAAGAACGCTGCTTCTTACCTTCTTCTTCAGATACATGCGCCCGCTTATTGAGCACGGCTATGTCTATATAGCTCAGCCGCCCCTTTACAGAATCTCCAAGGGCAAAAAACACGCTTACGCCTACTCCGATGAGGAGAGGGACGCCATAATCGAGGAAATGGGCGGCAACTGCGATGTTCAGCGATACAAGGGTCTCGGCGAGATGGACCCCATCCAGCTTTGGGAAACCACCATGGACCCGGCAAGGAGAACCATGCTCAGAGTATCTTTAGAGGACGCGAGCCAAGCGGATGAGACCTTCTCAATACTCATGGGCGACAAGGTCGAGCCAAGGCGCGAGTTCATCGAAAAGAACGCCAAGTATGTTCAAAACCTTGACATTTAATTGTTCAAAACTCAGCTTGTTCAAAATATTGTTCAATGCTGTCTAAAACTTAAATGTCGAAAACTTCTTTCAAATTCGGTGAGAAACTCTCACAGAAAGGCACGGTCACTTAATGGATAACGAGAACATTGTTACCACATCCGGCGGCGGTAAGATTATTGATGTTGAAATAAACAAGGAAATGAAAAAATCCTTCCTTGACTATTCCATGTCGGTAATTATGTCAAGGGCACTGCCTGATGTAAGGGACGGCTTTAAGCCTGTTCACAGAAGAATACTTTATACAATGTACGAAAACGGGCTGACTCCCGACAAGCCCTACAGAAAGTGCGCCGACACGGTCGGTTCCGTTCTGGGCAGATACCACCCCCACGGCGACGCGTCGGTCTATGACGCTATGGTGCGACTTGCTCAGAACTTCTCAATGAGGTACCCCCTTGTTGACGGACACGGCAACTTCGGCTCTATTGACGGCGACCCGCCCGCAGCCTACAGGTACACCGAGTCCAGAATGAGCAAAATCGCCCTTGAGATGCTGACCGACATCGACAAGGAAACGGTTGAGTTCAGACCCAACTACGACGACCGCTTAAAGGAGCCGGTTGTTCTGCCTTCACGCTTCCCGAACCTTCTTGTCAACGGCTCCATGGGCATTGCCGTCGGCATGGCTACGAATATTCCGCCCCACAACCTTACCGAGGTTGTGGACGGCATGTGCTGCCTTATTGACAACCCCGACACTGACCTTGACGAGCTGATGGAGCATATCAAGGGTCCCGACTTCCCCACAGCGGGCATAATTATGGGACGCTCAGGCATCAGAGCCGCTTACGGCACAGGCAAGGGCAAGCTGATTGTAAGGGCAAGGGCAGAGATTGAAGAAGGCAAGAACGGCAGGTACAGAATAGTCGTCACCGAGCTGCCCTATCAGGTAAACAAGGCAAGGCTTATCGAGAGCATTGCCGAGCATGTAAAGGAAAAGAAAATAGAAGGCATTGCCGACATCAACGACTACTCCTCCAGAAACGGCATGCAGATTGTAATAGACCTTAAAAAGGACGCGAATCCCCAGGTCGTCTTAAATCAGCTCTACACATTTACCCAGATGCAGGTAACCTTCGGCGTAATTATGCTGGCTCTGGTGGACGGAGTGCCGAAAATCCTGACCTTAAAGGATATTCTGACCCAGTACATCGACTATCAGTGCGATATCATAAGGCGCCGCACAGAGTTCGATTTAAGAAAGGCCAAGGAAAGAGCCCACATAGTGGAGGCGCTTCTGAAGGCCCTCGACTTCATTGACGAGGTTATCGCCATACTCAGAGCCTCCAAGAGCATACCCGAGGGCAAAACGAACCTTATGGAAAGGTTCGGCTTTGATGAGATTCAGGCAAACCACATCGTCCAGATGCGTCTCGGACAGCTCACAGGTCTTGAGAGGGAAAAGCTGGACGAGGAGATGGCTACCCTCAAGGCAAAGATTATAGAGTACACCGAGATTTTAGGCTCGCATGAGAGAGTCCTCGCCATAGTCAAGGAAGAGGCTCTGGAAATCAGCAAGAAGTACGGCGACGAGAGAAGAACCGAGATTGTAAATGTCAGCGGCGAGGTTGATGTGGAGGACCTTATCCCCGAGGAAACCTGCGTTCTGACACTTACAACCATGGGCTACATCAAGCGTCAGACCGTGGACACATATAAGCTGCAAAGGAGAGGCGGCAGGGGCATAATCGGTCTTACCCGCCGCGAGGAGGATGTGGCCGAGACCATGTTCACCTGCTCCACCCATGACCATATAATGCTCTTTACCACCAAGGGCAGGACTTACAGGCTTAAAGGCTACGAGATTCCGGAGGGCAGCCGCACCAGCAAGGGCATTAACATCGTCAACCTCCTGCCCCTTGAGTCCGAGGAAAAGGTTTCCGCGATGATTAGAGTCGCGAAAGAGGATGAGAGCAAATACATCTGCATGGTCACAAAGAAGGGCGTTATAAAGCGCAGCGAGCTTGAGGAATACAGGAATGTCCGCAGAAAAGGCGTTATAGCCATAAATCTTGACGAGGGCGACGAGCTTGCCTATGTGCTTTTGACCTCGGGCGAGGATAATCTCCTTGTAGCCACAAGGCAGGGCATGTGCATCGGCTTTAAGGAGACCGACGCAAGAGCCATCGGCAGAACGGGCAGGGGAGTCAAGGCAATCACCCTTAAAGAGGGCGACGAGGTAGTGGGCATGACGCTCCTCAGAGAAGGCGGCAAGATTCTCACCGTCAGCGAAAAGGGCTACGGCAGAAGAAGCCTTTCCGAGGACTACCGCATCCAGACAAGAGGCGGTCTGGGCGTCATAAACTACAAGACCGACAGGTTCGGACTTGTCTGCGCCGTAAGAGAAGTAAAGGACGATGAGGATGTAATCCTTATCTCCGCAGAGGGCATAATAATCCGTATCCCCGCAAGCGAAATCAGCATCTTCTCCCGTCCGTCAAAGGGCGTAAGGGTCATGAGAGTAGGCGAGAACGACAAGGTGGCAACCATCACCACCGCCGAGCACTCCGACGACGAGAACGAAGTTGATACTTTGCCCGCCGATGACGGGGAGGAGGACACAACTCCCGAAGAGGAGATTATTTCCGAAAAAACAGAATAAAATATAAAGCGGGGATAAATTCCCCGCTTTTTGCTGGAATAATTCACAAAATATGCGCCGATTAGTGCTTATAATTTAAAAATTAACAGCTTGATTTTTCACATTGTAGTGATATACTGAAAAATTGTTGGGCATTTTATACTTTGAGCCCGAAACAAAAGTCTTTTCATCCCAGTCTATATAAACGAATATTTAGCGCTTTAAGTCAGGAAGTGTGTTTGTGGAAAGAAAAACCGTAGTTTACAGGCAAAAGCGAGGACAGGTGCCGCTGAAAAAGAAGCAGATTTTCCTTGTATCTGTTGCGGTTTGCATCATTTGTGCGCTGACCGTCAGCGGATATTCCTTTGTCCGCCTTTCGGGAATAAACTTTGTGAACCCCAACTCACCGGGAAATACCGATTTCTATGACGACTTTGACGAGGATTTCGGCGAGGACGAGCATTTTGAAAGCATGCTGGGCGTGTCGGGAGCGAGGAGCCTTAAGGAATTCCTTAAAAAGTGGTCCACCAACGGCGGACAGCATTTAAGGAGCAAAAAGGTACTTAACATCCTGCTTTTGGGACTTGACAACAGAGACGGCGACGCCATATCGGGCAACTCCGACGCTATAATTCTGGTGTCGTTTAATAAGGAAACCAAAAAGATTACCCTTGTTTCGCTTTTCAGGGACAGCTATACCTACATCAACACTCCCAACGGCGAAAGGTACGCAAAAATCAACGCCGCGTACCCTTACGGCGGTCCCGAGTGCCTTATCGAAACCATCGAGAACGACTACAAGATTGACATTGACTATTATTTTGCCGTCGCCTTCAAATCATTTGAACGGGTTATAGACATGATAGGCGGCATCAATGTAACGGTAAAAGAGCACGAGGCTAAGTATATAAGGAATAAAGCCGAGTACAACTGCAAGGATATGCCCTACGGCGAGAATGTGCTCTTAAACGGCAAGCAGGCTCTGCTCTTTGCCAGAATCAGAGGCAGCGACGCCGACGGAGACATCAGCCGCACCAGAAGGCAGAGGGATATTATAGCCGCCCTTATAAAGAAAAGCTCTCAGGTCAGCACCTCTCAGATTACCGACCTTGTAAAAGAGCTGGCAAACAATGTGGTGACAAACTGCCCCGCAACGGAGATTATCCGCCTTGCCACCCAGGGCATTGTTAAGAAGTGGTACAGCTACGAGATAGTTGACATGGCGGTTCCCGAGGAGAAGGACAGAATGGCGTACAACGGCGACGCTTGGATTTGGGTTGTGGATTATCCCGCAGCGGCGCAAAAACTTCAGCTCGCCCTTTACGGCAAGACCAATATTGAGCTTACCGAAAACAGAGTCACCGCCATGGATGTGGTGAAGAAGTATAAAGTGAATTAAATATATGCCGCAGGCGATGAGCTTGCGGCATTTTTTGATGAGCATAAGAAAAGCCGCAAAGCAAACTTGCGGCTTTAATTTTGCTGAGAATAAGTTTAAAACATTATTTCAAAAAGTTTCTTATAATCGGCAGTTCCTTTGCCCTGCCCTTCCAAGCGTCGATAAAGCCAATTATCATAACCACAAAGAGGATTATTACAAATACGGAAGCGGCAATTATAGGGATAATCAGCCAGAAGAATACGAGACCCAGAATCATGCTGACCATGGCCAGAAGGTAAATCTTGAGCGCCTGACGGACATGGAAGCGGACATATTTTGAGGAATTTGCCGCAAGCAGTCCGATGATGATTCCCATAACGCCGAGAATATAAACGCAGGCGGCGAAAACCTTGTTTTCGGAGATTTCCTCGGGGCTGAACTCATGGGTATGGTCAAAGGGGTCGGTGGGAATATAGGGCTGCTGATAATAGTCGCCGTAAGTGTTGTCGCTTGTGTTTTCAGCGGGCGAGGCTGAGCTCTGGGGCGCGCCCTGCGTATTGTTCTGAGAAGGCGCGCTGTCGGAGGTAAGGCTCATTCCGCAGTTGGCGCAGAATACAGCGTCGTCGCTGACTCTTGCCGCGCAGTTATCACAAAACTTCATAAAAACACCCCTTACATCTTTGATAGCCTTATTAAAGCATATTTTTCCCGATTGTAAATATACGCATCCAACATTTTTGACAAAATTTAGAGAAAATTTAATAATTCCCTGTCTATTTTGCATAAAGCTTTTGAATTTTCCCGCCCCAGTCCGTGATTCCCGCCCACCATAGGCGGGAGGGAGAGGGCGGAGAGTCCGCCCCCGCGTTTTATTGAGAACCGCCCGCTGAGCGGAGTGCGCCGCCGAACTGCGGGNNCCGCCGCAAAGGATGTGCCGCCCGCCGAACTGTGGGGAGAGCCAGCCGCCGCAAAGGATATGCCGCCCGGGAGGGGAGAGTCAGCGCTCCTCTGATGGGAAGTTCCCACGGCGGAAGTGTCACACCCCTTAAAATTAGGGGAGCGGTGACCCGCTGCTTTAACCTGTTAAGCTCAAACAAAATACAATTATATGCTGCCTTTTTACTTCCACCTTTTCTCAGATTGTGATATACTGCATACATAGAAAGGACTGGTTTTGTGGCGGAGTTTTTGGAAGCTGTTATGGTTATTTGCTTTGGCGTTTCGTGGCCCGTTTCAATCGCCAAGTCTTTAAAGGCGAAGACGGCCAAGGGCAAGAGCATTGTTTTTCTCTGCTTTATCATCGTGGGTTACGCCGCGGGTATCGCGTCAAAGCTGATTTCCGGCAGAATCACTTATGTTTTCTTTTTTTATTGCCTTAATCTCCTTATGGTCTCGGCCGACGCTCTTATCTGGGTCAGAAACCGCAGGCTGGACAGGGGCAGAGAGTAGGCTTTACTTTTTGTATTAAATCGTTTAAACTGATATTTGGAATTTCTTGAAAGGAAGATAAAAGTATGAAGATGACCTTCAGGTGGTACGGCAAGAACGACCCCGTGTCGCTTTCCCACATAAGGCAGATACCCTGCATGACGGGCATAGTCAGCGCCGTTTATGATGTCCCCGTGGGCGAGGTCTGGCCCGAGGAGAGCATAAACGCGATTAAGAGCGCGGCGAACAGCCACGGTCTTGAGTTCGAGGTTGTGGAGTCCGTTCCCGTACACGAAAATATTAAACTGGGCACCCCCGACAGCGGCAGACTTATCGACAACTACTGCGAAAATGTCAGGAGGCTTGGCAAAGCGGGAGTTAAGGTAATCTGCTACAACTTCATGCCCGTTTTCGACTGGCTGAGAAGCGACCTTGAAACTCAGCTCCCCGACGGCTCCAACGCTCTTTCTTACAGGCACTCCAGAGTTCTCGAGATGAACCCAGCGGAGAGCGAGCTGTCGCTGCCCGGCTGGGACGAGAGCTACACAAAGGACGAGCTTAAAGGGCTTTTGAAAAAGTACGAGGATTTGGACGAGGAGGGGCTTTGGAGGAATGTAAAGCGATTCCTTGAGGCGGTCATTCCCGTTGCCGAGGAGAGCGGCGTCAAGATGGCCATTCACCCCGACGACCCGCCGTGGTCCATTTTCGGTTTGCCGAGGATTATCACAAGGATGGAGAATTTAAAGAGATTCTTAAAGCTTGTCGACTCCGAGGCAAACGGCCTTACCTTCTGCATAGGCTCACTGGGCGCGGGCAGATTCAACGACCTCCCCGCCATGATTCGTGAAATCGGCGGCAGCAGGATTCACTTTGCCCACCTCAGAAACATAAAGCTCACGGGCGAGATGGACTTTGAGGAGTCCGCCCATCCCACCGAGTGCGGCTCCCTTGATATGTACGAGATTATGAAGGCTCTTTACGACAGCGGCTTTGACGGCTACATACGCCCCGACCACGGCAGAATGATTTGGGGCGAAAAGGGCCGCTACGGCTACGGACTTTACGACAGAGCCCTGGGCGCCACATACCTTGTGGGTCTTTGGGAGGCAATCAGCAGGGCAGGAAAATAAATACAAAAATCAAAGGCAGGTTTTGCGCCTGCCTTTTTATTTTCGAAATCCAGGAGCGGAAATATCCGCTCCGTTTTTATTTGTAGTAAATACTGAAATCCTCGTTTTCCCGCCAGGGTCCAAAGGCTTCGTTCAGGTCATCGTTTAAAAACATCGGCATATATTCGGGCATTCTTGTCTCCGCCTTGCAGCTTAGGAGTTCTTCAACGCTTACCCACTTGTTTTTTCCCTCGTCGGAGAATTCTTTAAGCTCACCCTCGAACTCGCTTGTCTTATAAAGGAAAACAATATACCTGTCTTTTGTGTCTGTATTCAGCCAGTGTATGACGCCGCAGTGCTTTAAGTTTTTAACTTTCAGCCCCGTTTCCTCGTATGCTTCCCTTACGGCGCTGTCATAAAAGCTCTCGTCGTCCTCTATATGTCCCCCGGGGAGAGAAAGCCCCAGGGGGCTTTTTATTCTGTCTATCGCCGCGACAAGTCCCGTTTTCGGGTCTTTAATCATTATCATGTTCGTAAGCTCGAATTTCGGCATGCTGTCACCCTTTCTTTTGCCCCATAATTATACCCTAATCGGGACAAATTGTTAACCTATTTCGGCGCTTTTCATATGATGTCTTGACCCCATTCTGAAAGGAAGGAATTTAATATATGACCGAATATTTACAGCTTATCAGAGCAGGCGGAGGATTTATTGAAGATACCGCCACTCTTGGTTTTGATAGTGTAGCAGAATCATCAGAAAATATATCCTACGACAGTGGTACAGGAATAATCACCATAAACCGCATAGGAGTTTACGACATTAAGTGGTCGGTGGCAACCCAGTCCGCGGGCAATGTCCCGAGCATAGTCTTCGCTGTTCAGACCCAGAATTCGGGCACATTCCAGGGCAGCTCACAGGTTAAGACCGGTGAAATTTCAGGCTCCGCCACCGTTGTTGTTGACGACGCCAATTTGCCCTTGAGTTTGTGGATCGAAAATCAGAGCGGACAAAGGGTATATCTCGCCGATTACCTGCCCGTAAAGGCAAGTCTCACCATTAAGATGGTTGAGGGCATCGGCGCTACGGGCGCGACGGGAATAACGGGCGCCACGGGTCCTGAGGGTCCTCCCGGCGTTGGAGCCATTATACCCTTCTCCTCGGGCGGAGCGATTACGCTCACCACTCTTGTGGGCGGACTTGTGGGAGCCCCCAGCTTTGTGGGCTTCGGCACCAATTTTATAGGTGTTAGCGTGCTGGGCACCACCATAAACCTTGAGGGCGACCTTCTCGGCACACCGCTGAACTTTGCCTACATTGTGCCCAGAGACAGCACTATTACCAACATTACCGCCCTTTTCAGCGTAACTGCCGCCATCGATGTATTGCTTGGCGCCTTTTACAACATCTACGCGGCCCTCTACCGCTCCGACTCGTCCACTTCGAACAATTTCTCGGTTATACCCGAAAGCGTCGTAGAGCTTCAGCCCGCTCTCGCGTCACCCATCGCTCTCGGCGATATAGTGCAGAACTCGGTTGACACGAATATTCCCGTATCGGCGGGCGACAGACTGCTGTTGGTCTTCTATCTCCAGCCCCCCACCGCGGGTCTCGCAGGCACGGTTACGGGATATGCCAGCGCAGGTCTTTTGATAGAGTAAAACTTTCCCAATATAAAGCGGCTGCTTTAAGGCAGCCGCTGAAGTTTTTTAGGCAGAGCTCGGACAACTCGTGACCGAGAATTATTTTTCTTAAATGATATATTGGCAAACCGCGGCGACAGGCTGATGGTTGTATTTTATCTTGAAGGCATTACGGACCATTGGGAGCCTCGGATAAGCGGCTATGGATTGAGCAGTCGCTTCAGCATAAAAATTTGCCCCCGCTTTCCGCAGGGGCAGAATTTATATTATCTCAAGATAATCTCTGTCGGGGAGCTTGGGGAATTCGGGCACGGGGAGGGTCTGATACCAGAACGCGACGGAGGAAATATCGTCCTGAAGGGGGAGATACGCTCCGCCCTTTCTCCAGCCAAGAGCCTGAATGGTGACCTTAATATCCTTTTCAAAGCGGATGGGGTCGGCTATGTGCCAGCGGTACATGGAGAACCTCTGCTGGGTAATGTTCGCTCCGTCGGGCTTTATGACCTTGTGCAGACCCGCGTAGGGTGTGCAGTACTCGGCGTACTGGTTGTTCACCGCGAAGGAGTAGGAGCCGCAGAAATAGTCCTCTGTGCCTGTGCCGCAGATGGTGGGGAATTCCTTGTCGCCGTCAAGGTAGAACTTGATTTCGCCCTCGCCCCACCAGCCGTTGTTGTTGACGCCCCAGAACATATAGGTGCCGACATAATGACCCTTGCCCCGCACATTGTCAAGGATGGTGTAAACCTCCTTGTAAGGCAGGGGGTTTACCCTGCGGAACTGAGCGTGGAAGTATGCGCAGTCGTCGGGCACCTCGGTTAGACAGTAGTCTATCTGATAGAAAAGGGTCATTTCCTTGTCGGATATATTCTCAATGGTGATGTAGGCTCTTTTTCTGAAGGGCATTTCCCAGTAGCAGTTAAACGCGCTGCCGGGATTTACGCAGACCGCGAGGGAAGTCAATTGCCTGAAATCCCCCGGCTGCGGGTCGCAGAAGAAGTCTCCGACGGGGCATTCTACGCTGGGCTTTTCGCTGTCGTCCCAGTACATTCTGAGAATGGCAAAGCGGTAGTAGCCCGCAAGGGTCATCCAGATGTGCTGAATGGCGCCCATGCCTTTTATGTCGGCGAGAACTGCCGTCTCGCCCGGCTGAATTATTATGTAGGGGGAGATTTTCCAGCCCTGACCGAGCCCCGCCCGCTGAGCGTTTTTAAGCGCGGGACCGTCGGTGCTCATGCCGCCCTTGCCCTTTTCGCCCGTAAAGTTTTCGGGGCTGATGGACCTTGTCTGAGCGTTGGAGAGTCTTGAAAGGTTGCCCATGTTCATACCCAAACCGTTAAACATAATTTCACCCTTTATTGTTTAGTTATGGATAGGATAACACAGCCCCCGACCGTTTTCAATATGCCAAAAAGGAAAAAGGGCATAGCGCCTATGGGGGAGGTGACCCTGCGTGGGCGTGTGCCGCAGCCTGCGGGGGAGGGGGAGCGGTCATCCCTGCGACTGACGGGGTGCGGGCGGGGGAAAAGTTACCCCTGCGGGCGGTGGGGTGGGTTTGCTTTCCTCAGCGGCGTGGGAGCGGTCACCCCTGCGACTGACGAGGTGCGGGCGGGGGAAAAGTTACCCCTGCGGCGTGGCTGTGAGCTCGCCCCCTCTATTTTGGAGAGCCCTGTGTTCCTGTTCTCCCAACCAACGGGGCGGGGAGCGGGGTTGACGCCCTTTTGCGTGGCGGGGGAGGGTGCGCAAAAAATGAGTCGGGGGTTTCCCCTTGTTTCGGCGGGTATCCCTTCGGGGGGTGCGGGTATCGCCCCTTTTCGTCCCACCCTGCGGGCGTTGGGGAGCGGTGCGACCTCTACATACTGGCCGGCGGCGTCCCCCTCCTATGGCGGAGAGTCCTATTGCGCGGGCGGTTATCTCCCGCTGAGGGTGTGGGCAACGGTCTGACCCATTGTGCGGGCGGGTATCCCTTCGGGGGAGGTATCCACGGGCGACCCCTATGCGCGGGGGTGTCACCCACCGTTTTGGGCATAAAAAAAGGGAGTACGGTTTGTACTCCCTAATTTTTTTACTTCCAAAGCTCCTTTACGGGGACGCTTACTGTCTGCTTTTTGAACTCCTCCAGCTTTGCGACCTTTCTGAGAATCAGTCTTGCGTCGGCGGCGTTAATCTTGCCGTCGCCGTTTACATCGGCCGCCATCATGGCCTTTGAGTCGGTGATTATCTCAAGTATCGCATAGTGGCGGAGAAGCTCTCTGGCGTCCTTTGCGTTGACCTTGCCGTCAAGGTTTACATCGCCCATCGGGAACTCCTTGGTGCCGCGCTCGATTGCTATGCGGTCTATGCTTGTCAGCTCGTCGCCCTCTACGGTGTAGGCGTCTATAAAGAGGTTGTCGCCCTCAACAGTAATGGCGGTGAACATGGGCTTTAAGCTGGAGTAGCTCTTTACGCCTCTGGGTATGTACTGAATTGTCTCGGAGTCGGGCACTGTCGTATTGCCCCTTGCGCCCGCGGGACCGCTGTTGAGGTAAATGGTGCCCATGGGGTTAAGTACCGAGGTGTACATCTTGCCTTCGGAATTTGTAATGATGTGAGCGTCGGAGCCTGCGTCCCTGTTGGCCCTGATGGGCTGTGAGCGCATATATACTCCGTCGTTGCCCTGAAGAACAAGGTCCACTCTGTACTTGTAGAGGAGGTCACCTATCTGGTTCCTGAGAGCTATTGTCTCGGGGTCGCCGATATGCGGGCCGCTGGAGTAGGGTGACTTATTCATCATTACTATCTTCCAGGGCTTGTTTGTCTCCTCAAGGTCCTCTTTGAGCCACTTAATCTGAGCGTCGCTTAAGGTTCCGTCGGCCTTCTGGTCGTTGGTGTTCAGAACCGCGAAGTGGACATTGTTGTAGTCAAAAGAGTAGTAAAGACCTGTGCCGGAGCTCTCCTGATAGAGGTCGGGCAGGGGCAGGTCAAAGGTATTGAGCATGCTGTTGATGCCCCTTGCGTCGAGTCTGCCCGCGGCGGGCATGAGGATTGTCTGAGAGAGCTCTGCGGGTGTGTCAAGAGCCCACTGCCAGTGCCTTGTGTTGGCGCCGTTTGCTGTAAGGCTGCCCGCATGCATTATGAAGGAGGTCTTGGGATATGCCTTCAGAGCCTCTTTAACGGTGTTGGCGAAAATCTCGTACTGAGCCTTGGTCTTGCCGCCGGATTCGCTCATGTAGAGGAAGGTGAAGTTGCCTTCTCCGGCTCCCGTTGTGAAGGAGCCGATTTCGCTCCACCAGCCTCTGGAGGCGTCGCCCACGCGGTAGAAGTATTTCTTGCCCTTCTCGAGACCCGTGAGCTGAATCACATGGCGCCTTGTTTCAACTTCGGAGCTGCCGAAGTCAAAGATACCGAAGCTGCCTGCGGGATAGCTCCTCTTTACAACCTGTGTGAATTTCCTGATTCCCGCGCCTGTTGTGGGCGTTCCTGTGAACATGGGAGGATTGTTTCCGTTTGCGGGATAAATCTCAATATCCGTTCCGGTGACGGAGAGCTTGGTGTACCAGCTTATATTAACGCTTGTCTGTGTATTCTCGCCGAAGGTTACGGCCTTCATTGAGGGCAGACGCAGCTCTTCTTTGGTGGGAACGACTTTAACCTTGCCGTTGTAAGAAA
>LFRM01364440.1_pt1 | contig 12802 bp, 17 predicted proteins | sample 618341 | NCBI WGS metagenome assembly LFRM01 (sample SAMN03654438, study PRJNA283298) | anaerobic digester metagenome | isolation source: pool of bioreactors CSTR01a, CSTR02a, and CSTR03a thermophilic anaerobic... | place: Denmark: Kgs. Lyngby | collected 2014-05-21
TGATGCACTACGAAGAAACGATTCAGCAAACAGCTTAAAACTGTTGACTTTTTATAGGAGATGAAAAGATGAAAATTCCCGTAGAAACATCCGCCCGCCACCTGCATGTGAGCCGGGAGGATTTGGACACGTTGTTCGGCAAGGGCTTTGAACTGACCAAAAAGAAGGACCTGTCGCAGCCCGATCAGTTCGCTTCCGGCGAAAAGGTCACTTTGGTGGGCCCGCGGGGAGAGTTCAAGATGACCATCCTGGGCCCCTGCCGCAAGAGCACGCAGGTCGAGGTGTCCTTGTCGGATGCGCGCAGCCTGGGCATTGCGCCGCCCGTGCGCGAAAGCGGCGATACCGCGGGTTCCGCCGCCGGCAAGCTGGTGGGCCCCGCCGGTGAAGTAATGCTGAAAGAAGGCGTCATCATCGCCAAGCGGCACATCCATGCCTCACCCCAGGAGGCCGAAAGGCTGGGCATCAAAAATGGCGAAGCAGTCTCCGTCAAGGTGGAATCGGGCGACCGTTCGCTCATCTTCGGCGATGTGGTCGTGCGCGTCAGCCCCGCTTACACGTTGACCATGCACATTGATACCGACGAAAGCAATGCTGCCGGCGCGTCCGGTGAAGTGTTCGGCACGATCATCAGGTAAAGCGCTCATTTTTGCCAATCAGGAAGCCCGCGCGGCTTCCTTTTTTGCTGCCCTCTTCGGCTTGACAGCTTCCCGCCGCTCAAGTATTCTGTTCCGTGATGAATAAAGGGGCAGAAAAATGAATCCGATCAAACAAACAAATCTCGATCTTGATGAAGCGTTCGGGCTTTACGAAAAGGGCTGCCTGGATGCCGCCGAGAAAAGATACGAAGAGTTGAGCCGTAACCTCAGGTTTTACCACCGCCGCGCCCAGCGCATGAACCTTCTGATGGGCATGAGCTATGTGAAAAGCGCCCTCAAAAAGCATGATGAGGCACGCGTGTGCTGCGAGCAGCTGCTGCAGCACTCCCGCCTGCGCAAGGGCATGTATATCGCGCTGCACCAATCGGCAACGGTGGAGGGTGAAGCCGGGGATCAGCGTAAAGCGCTGGAGTTTTTAAACCGAGAGATGGAATTGCTCGAAAAATACTATAAAAAGGACCCGCAAAAGCACGCCATTTGCCAGTATGAACGGGCAGGCGTGCTGTTGCTGCTGGGACGCAAGCAGGATGCCCTCTACGCCGTCACCGATGCGGCGCGGCGCGTGGACCAGTGCCGCGATGAAAACGTCGGCGGCCACATCTACCGCCGCTTTGGCGAGATCCAGAGGATGCTGGGCGATGAAGGAAACGCCGTCCCAAGCTTTAAGAAAGCCCTCGATTACTTCGAAGAAGCGGAAGATTCCGATGGAGCGAAGGAAGTCAAAATGCTGATCAAAGAAAAGCAGGCGGCGAGGGTTGAATAACAATTGGAGGGACAATATATGAAGAAGTCTTTGGCGGCACTTATCTCTCTGATAATCCTGGCGGTACCCTTCGCGGGGGCGATGGCGCTCACCATCACCCTCCCCGAAAACCCCGGCACGGGGTTCACTTGGACGTATGAGCAGTCTGATGATGCCCTGCTCACCGAAAAAGAAAACGTGTACACACCGGACGCCGGCGCGCAGGACCTGGTCGGCGCGGGCGGCAGCCGCACGTGGGAATTCCGCCCCGATGGCAGGGGGGACGCGGTGCTCAGCTTCGCCCTTGCGCGTTCCGGGGACGCCAAACCATCCGTGCGCCTTGATCTTCTTTACCGCGTGGCGGACGGCGCAGCCACATTGCGCGGCAAGGTCGAAATGATGCTGGGCAACGTGTTCATCTCCCTCCCCGAAAACCCCACCACCGGCTATACCTGGCAGACTGACGGCGGTTTGGGCGACGTTCTTATGCTCAAAGAAGACAGCTACGTTCCCGATGCCAATCCCGGTGGCCCGCTGGGCGGGGGCGGAACACACCGTTGGCATTATGTGGCAAAAGCCCCGGGCGATACCGCCATCACATTCACCTATGCGCGCCCGTGGGAAAGTGACGCCGCGGAGACGGTTGAGTTTTCGTTTAGTGTTGAGGAAGATTACAACATAGCACCCATAAAACCATAGAAACGCAAAAAAGAAGAGGTCCCGCTTGAAGCAGGGCCTCTTTTTTTGTACGATCGGGACAAAGGCAAATTGTACGTCATTTTCCGGAAAGGCACCGTATCGCCGCAAGAAGCGCTTCGCCATTTTGCTTAGGCCCTTTGGGTACGCTTGGGCTTTGCTCAAACGTACCGAGGGGGCGCGTACCCCCTCGGTACCCGCATTTGAGTGGTATGTATCAATCCGCCTTATTTCTTTTGCATCTTCTCAAGCGTATCCAGCAGCGCCTGCGGAAAGGGCACGCCCAGGAGGGCGGCGTTTTCCACAATGCTGAGGCCCTCGTTGGCGCAGTAAAAGCCGATCACGGCGGCGCGGCTGACGCCGTCCAGCGTCAGCAGGGTATCCAGAGCCGTTGCCAATACCACCAGCGCCAGCATCATCATTTTGCGGGACAGCCCCTGGAACATCTCCCGGCTTAGGAACCGTCCGCCCTCCGTTGCTTTACTTTTGCCCATCAGCGCGCACAGGACGCCGGTAAACAGATCGATCCCCATCATCAGGAACATCATCTGCAGTGCCGCGTCCCATCCCCCAAGGCGTGCCACCAGCCACGCCGTTACCGATGCCGCGAACGGCGGCAGGATTTTGAGCACATTCTTCATTATTATGCCTCCTCCAGTATTTGCATACGCGCTTCCAGCGCGTCCATGCGCTGCAGCAGCGGCAGCTCTTTTGTGAGCGCCGCGACGGTCTTGTCATCCAGCGCGCCGGTCAAGTCAAGCGCCCTTGACGCCTGATACCCCAATACCGCCTGGCGCGTTTCGCTTCCCCATTTGCCGTCCGCGCCAAAGCGCGGCAGGGGGAACCCCAAAGTGAGCAATTTGTTCTGCGCTTCCCTTACATCCATCGTTTTCTCCCCTTCCCCTGCCCACAGGGCGTAGTGCGTCCACGGATAATCGTCAAACCGCGACAGGATAACGCCCGTGCGGTGCCCCCGTGCGTCCACCGTGCGGCCGTCGCCCAGGCTTAAGCCCACATGTTTCATAGGGCTGCCGCCATGGCGGAACAGCACGCACACGGTGGCTTTGGCACGGTCGTCCACGTCGCCCCGATACGCCCAGGCGCCCTTGAGCCATTGGCTGCTGGCACCGCTGGGCAGGGTGATCCCCGCGGCCCCCAGCGCGCGGCGCACCAGCTGCGCACAGTCGTAGCAGCGTTTGCCAAGGTTTTTGCAGCCGCGGCAGTCCGGCGCCTTGCCCGAAAGCTTGGGGCAATTGCTGCTGATCAGCGACGCGTACTCCGGATACTGGCGCATGCGCGCCTCGCGGTAGGCGGGCGTGCAGGGCTGCCCCGTTCCGCCGTAAACGTAGGGATTGCCTACCTGGTTTAGGGCATACTCCCTGACAACATCTTCTTTAGACACCGGGCAGCTCCCTGATGGTCACCACCGCATCGTGCCAACCGTCGTACCTCTTCTTAAGGGACGCCTGCTGCAGCCGTGCCGCGAACGTCCTCTCTTCTCCCGTAGCGGGGTCCGTTACCGCCAAAGTGCACTGCCCCAGGGCGGTGCGCAGTACATCCTCCACTTCTTCGTCCATCAGCACCCCCCAAGCGGCCTCTATCACCAGAAGGCTGGCGGTGGCAGGCGTCAGATCGCCCGGCGGCAACTCGTACTTAAACGTCATCGTATCCGGCGTGGGCACCGGGGTCCCGTTAATCCTGAGCATCAAAATCCTCCTTGATCGCCTCAAAGGCCTCGTCCCGCTCCCTGAGGGCTTCTTTTTTGAGCTGATACAGCGCAATCACCGCTTTTTTCAGCACCGGATGCAAACTTTCCATCCTGTTTCCTCCTTTTATGGTCTTTGCGGATAATCCTGGTGTGTGCCCAGCGCGCGCGCCACGTACCAGCCCGTGCGCCAGGCAGTGTATTCGTCTTGGCGCCGCTTTTGCGCCGCGCGCTCCATTTTGAGGGCCCTTAGCGTTGCGTCCCGCAGGGCGCTGAAAAGCGCCTCCCTGTCCTTGATCTTTTCCCCTGCCAGTTTCTCTGCCGCCGCTTCGCCCACACCGCCGCCCTTGAGCGCCAGCTTGAACAGGGTTAGGGGCAGTTCGTCCGCCGACAGCCCGTGGAAATCAAGGCTCATCACGTCGTCTTTCCTGAAGCGCAAAGGCAGATCTTTTCCGTTAAACAGCATGTCTTCTCCTTTCTATTCCAGTGTTATGTCGGCAGTCAGCCCGTCGTGCCGGCGATGGACGGTGCCGCAGTATCCCGTGCAGGGCGTGCCGTCCAGCGTGAACGCGATCCTCTCCCGGCCCGCGGCCTTTTGCAGCAGCAATAGCTGCCCGGCATCCGCATCCAAGCGCCGCGCGTTAAGCGTCAGCGTGGCAGAAGGACTTCCGGGCACCCGCCTCTGCACGCCCGCCACGTCCCGTACCAGTGTGTTTTCCGTGTGCAGCGCCCACTCATACCCCGTGACGCCGCCGATAGGCGTGCCGTCCGCCAAGACCTGTATATCCCCGACACGAAGGATAAACGCCATGGACTTGGTGAAGATGCCCGTGTCTTTTTCCGTACCGTCCTCACACTTGTCCGGATGGAAGTAAAGGGTGCCCAGCGCCTGCGCGCCGGCGTCCAGCATGTCGTCGCACATCTCCATCAGGTACGCGCGGGCGAAAAGCGTTACATGCCATACGCCGGACATGAGTCTCAGGTCGTACCCCAACGTGGGTGGGGACGCGCCCTTGTCCTTGCCCCGCACCACCTGCCAGGGCAATGGCTGCAGCAGGTCAAATATCTCTTGCGGCCTCACGGCATCGCCTCCACTTCTATCTCCATATGCAGGGGATAGCTGCGCGCTTCCGTGCAGCGAAAGCACCGTGCATCCGTCCCCATGTAGAGATGGTCGCCCTGCGCGATATCCGGGAAGCCCTGCGGCAGTACCAGCCGCCTTTCCAGGGTGCGCAGTGAAACGGGATCGCGCCAGGCACGCTGGTCAATAGGGCGCACCTGCGCCCGGAATGATTGCTCCGTTTCGGGGCTTTCCACCTGCGACAGGGCGCCGGTCCGGGACACCAGCATGCGCACTTTGACCGCGCGCACCGGCACCTGCCCGCGTACCAGCCGTCTCATGAGGGCACCATGGCAATGCGCCACGCGCGGATCTCGTCCATCATGTCCTTTGGGATGCCCTCCGCACGGATGGTGACACTGCCCTCCTTGCGCGCGCTTTCGCCCTCCATGCCCATGCGGTTGTAGCGGATCACCGCCAGCCGCACCTGCAGGCTGCTCATGTAATGGGGCAGCAGAAGCCTGTTGGTCAGCGCCAGCAGCGTTGCTTCCGCCCCTTCCAGCAAGATGGTGGCAAGCTCGTCGCTGACCGTTTCCCCCGGCAGCATGCTGCGCAGCACCGAGCACTTGATTTCTATCGGCCACATGCCGCTTGCCACCCCGCTTTCCCCGCAGTGGATTTTTTGATGCTCATTTGATCCCCTCCCAATTGATATAAATATTGCGTTTGCCCCAAACCGTGCCGCATTCCACGCCGCTCCTTTCCTGACCATCGGAATAATTACCGAACATTTGTTCTCCTCCTTTCGTGCACAGCATACCTAATCCTTGCCTGACATTCACTGACATCCTCTCCAATAGGAAAAACCGGCGCCTTTCGGCCCGGTCAACGTCCCTTGGAGTATCTTTTGCACGGAGTGCTTCATGTTTGCCCCGTACCCGCGCGGGGTATTCTATTGTATGAAAGGGCGGTGAAAACTATGGAAAACCATCCTGAGAATGAACACACGAAACACAGAAAACATGGCCGCGCGCGGCACGACCAAACGGACCACACGCAGAACCAATTTGAGGAACACGCGGACCACGCGGAGCATCAGCATGAAGAACACGTAAGCCACGCCCGGGAACACGATGCGGGGCATGAACACATGGACCACGGAACCGCGCAGCAGCACCATGAAGCGCCTGCGGGGCAAGAACACGGACACACTGCGCATGAAAAACATAAGGGGCATGAAGACCACCACGATCACCACGCCATGATGGTGGAAGATTTCAAGCGCCGATTCTTCATATCGCTCATCATCACCATCCCCATCCTGGCGCTGTCGCCCATGATCCAGACGTTCCTTGGCGTTGATTGGCGTTTCCCCGGGGATTCGTACATCCTGTTTGGGCTGTCTACTCTCCTTCTGATCATCGGCGGCAAGCCATTCATAACGGGCGCCGGGGATGAACTCAAGGCAAGATCCCCCGCCATGATGACACTGATCGCCTTTGCCGTGCTGGTCTCCTACATTTACAGCACGCTGACCATCTTTGTACTGGAGGGGCACGACTTTTTCTGGGAGCTGGCGACATTGATCGTCGTTATGCTGCTGGGCCACTGGATCGAGATGCGAAGCGTGATGGGCGCATCGCGCGCGCTGGATGAACTGGTCAAGCTGATGCCCGAAACAGCGCACCGTTTGACAGAAAACGGCGAAACGGAAGATATCCCCGTAAAGCAGCTCAAGACCGGAGACCGGGTGCTGGTGAAGCCCGGCGAAAAGATCCCCATCGACGGCATCGTCTATGAGGGCCTCTCCGCCGTCAATGAAGCCGTGATAACGGGTGAATCGGTGCCCGTGGAAAAGCAAAACGGCGATGAGGTCATCGGCGGCGCCATCAACGGCGACGGGATACTGAAATTTGCCGTCAGCCGTGTGGGCGACGCAACCTTCCTGTCGCAAGTGGTCATTATGGTGCGCCGGGCGCAGGCGTCAAAATCCCATACGCAGCGGCTGGCGGACGTGGCGGCGAAATGGCTGTTCTACATCGCCGTCATCGCGGGCACGGTGACCTTTGCCGCTTGGATCTTTCTGGGACGGGGGCTCAATTTTGCCATCGAACGCGCGGTGACGGTGATCATCATCGCCTGCCCGCACGCGCTGGGGCTGGCAACGCCGCTGGTGACCGCGGTGTCCACCGGCATCGGCGCCAAAAAGGGACTGCTGATCCGCAACCGTGCGGCGTTTGAAAACGCGCGCAAAATAACCGCGGTGGTGTTTGACAAGACCGGCACGCTGACGCAAGGCGCGTTTGGCGTAACGGACGTGTATGAAGAGGACATATCCCGCGAAGCGCTGCTCACCCTCGCCTACGCGGTGGAATCACACTCGGAACACCCCCTCGCCCAAGGCATCGTCAACGAGGGCAAACGGCTGAACCTCCTTCTTCAGGATGTGCAAAATTACCAAACCCTTCCCGGAAGGGGTCTGCAGGCGCAGGTGAATGGCAGAGACATCATGATAATCAGCCCCGGCAGCATGAAAACCGACGGCATCGCCTTTGACGCGGGCAAATATGAAGCCCTGGCACAACAGGGCAAAACGGTTGTATTTGTAGTGGAAGACAAGCGCCTGCTGGGAATGATCGCGCTGTCCGACATCGTGCGGGAAAGCGCCGGGGAAGCCGTGGCGGCGCTTAAAGAAATGAACGTGGAATCCATCATGATGACCGGGGACAACCGGCGCGTGGCGGACCATGTGGGCGAAAAACTGAGCCTGAAAACTATCTTTGCGGAAGTGCTGCCCCACCAGAAAGCATCCAAAGTGGACGATCTTCGCGCGCAGGGCTACATCGTCGGCATGGCAGGCGACGGCATTAACGACGCCCCGGCGCTTGCCAAAGCGGATCTGGGCATCGCCGTGGGCGCGGGCACAGACGTCGCCATCGAAACGGCGGATGTGATCCTCGTCAAAAGCGATCCCCTGGATGTGGTCAGCATCCTGAAGCTGTCCAAAGCCACTTACAGGAAAATGCTGCAAAACCTGTTCTGGGCGACCGCCTATAACCTTATCGCGCTGCCCCTGGCGGCGGGCGTGCTGTACGATCAAGGCATCGTCATCAGCCCCGCCCTGGGCGCAGTGCTGATGTCACTGAGCACCATCATCGTCGCCATCAACGCAAGGACACTGCGTATCGACTGATCCAAGCAAAAAAAAGCCCCGGAGCCCTTTCATATCAAGGGTTTCGGGGCTATTTGCTAAGGGAAATCGTCCTTGGCCTCGGCGAAAATCCATAGCCGTCTGAGGGCTTGTCCGGTTGCCACGGGTTGCTGCTTCGTCGGTTAGTTGAGTTTACGAAAGTGCCCCCGGGGGCCGTTCCTTTGCCAAAACCGGGAACCTGTCGCACCCGTTGGTTATCTGAAGCGATCAAAGATCATCCCTGCTTCGGGAGACTGCGGAAATTAAGTATGTTGCCGTCCGGGTCCTTAAACTGAAAGGACCGCGCTCCCCACGCATGCGTGGTCGGCTCATTCAGCATTTCCGCGCCCAGCGGCAGCAGCCTTTGATATTCGAAATCCACATCGTCCACATTGAAACCGACGATAACATTGTTCGCCCCGCGGCTCGTCACATATCGAAATTCCGGGTTCTGCCGTAAAGGATCAATGCAGTCAAAGGTAAATGTCAACGCGTCCAGCGCCAAAGAGGAATGGACTTCGTCACCCTCTGCCCTGCCGCCAAATACGGTTTCGTAAAATGCCCGCAGCCGCATAACGTCTTCGGTGATGATGCAGATATCCGCAAACCTCATGTCTTGTCCCCGACTGACACTTTCTTATTTTCAAAATCCACGTCGTATCGCGTTCCGTGGCTGAACAGCACACCGTCGGTCAACCGAACACGCAGGATGACCGTGTTCGGGTCGCTATCGTCCGTGTGTCCGTTGTCGTACCATTCGGCAAAGATTGCATGCAGTTTGGCGGCGATGTCGGCGTTCTGCGGAGCGCGGATATGGCCCAAGTCTTCGCCGATACCATGGGCGGTAAACCACTCGCCGCAGAGGGCGACGGCAGGATCCGCCTTGATTTGCCGCATTTTGCCCGACAGCGCATGGGTGACAGTGAAAAACGCGCCGTCCTCATAGTAGCCGTCCACCGTGCGGACGGCGGGACGCCCTCCATCAATGGTCGCCACGGAGATCAGCGTATCGTGGCCGAAACGCTCGTCCATAATATTGAGTACTCCTTCATACTTCGCCATACGCGGATCCTCCTTAAGTAATTGATGCATCCCGGTCATGCCGTCATGCCCGGCAGCGTTTCCCCGTGCAGATCCCGGCAGGTGCCTCTCCAAATGTGGATCAGTTCCTTTACCGGCGAGCGTTCACTTACGTCCTGTCCGTTCCTTCCACCCCGGCCGGGTACGTTCCCCTCTTTCTATCGGTCGGCATCCCGAAAGACGACCACCTGATTACGCCCGCTGTTTTTTCCGCGCAGCAGCGCCATGTCCGCCCGTCTGATGGTCCCCGGCACGCCTTGATCCTTATCATATTGCGCAACGCCGAATGTCATCGTGACATTCAGTTCAAAAAGATCGCACGCGTACGTTTTACCCTCCAGTCCCGCCCGCACCCGTTCGGCAAAAACGCCGGCGCCTTCAAGGCCGGTATCAGGCAGCAAAAACATAAACTCCTCGCCGCCCCATCTGGCGACAATATCCTTTTCGCGGCAATGGGAAGACAGCTGCTCTGCAATATGGGTCAGCACCCTGTCGCCGCACTCGTGCCCGTGTTTGTCGTTGAAGGACTTGAAATTGTCGATGTCACACATGACAAGCGAAAAGACGCTGCCATGGCTCATGGACAGTATGGCATACTCCTCAAGGCGTCCGGTCAAATATCGCCTGTTGTAAAGGCCCGTCAAGGCGTCCCTTATTGAAAAGCCCTCCAGCTGCAGCATGGTCTGCGCCGCTTCCTGCTTGAGCGCCTGCTCCTTGATAACGCTGTTTTTCAGCATATCCGCGCCGTGGGCAAGCATGCCGATCTCATCAGTTCTTTTAACATGCGGGACCGGGCTGCCCACGTCCCCCTCGCTGATATCACCCAGCACCCGGATAATGTCGTTTAGGGGCTGGACAAATCTCCGCCTGAAGTAAATGGGCACAAAGACAGCCATCAACAGGCTGACCAGCATTTGGCCAAGGCCGGTCAAAAAGCTTTGAAGGCCCGCAGCAAGGATCTGCCGGTTTTCCGACTCGATCCCCCGGACCGCCGCATCGCTCAGGAGCAATACGGAATCCAGCGCCGGTACGGACAGATCCGCCATTATTTTGTCGGCGCCTTCATACAATTGGTCATTACCGGCCATTTCCATGATCTTTTCCTGCTCAGGCTTAAACAACCCGTAATACTTTTCCCGCACATTCTCAAGCGCCAGGGTCAATTCGTCCGAGCCCAGCATCGCGACAGTGCCTTCCAGGTCAGACCAGACTTCCGCTTCTTCGCCCATCAAAAACAGCAGCGTCGCGTTGTTCGCGTTGCTGAGGCGGCCGCCGGCCGCAATGGACGATGTAATGATGGAGGATTCATTTCCCACAACGCTTCTGAAGTGCAGGCTGTCGACCACCACGTCAAAGTAGTATGAGACGTCCCCGTTATCCAGAAAAAGCTGTCGAATGACATTGATCCTGGTTATGACGGTATCGATAAAATCGGTGCAGCTCCTAAACCACAAGAGCCTGGCACTTACATCCCTGTCGCCAAGCGGCCTTTGGGACTGCGCATCGGTCGCCACGCGCAATGCCTCGATATTCCGGTATTCCTGCCTTAGTTCTGCCGTTTCCTTTGGAAAAGACTTTTCCATGGCGGAAAAGCCGGCCTCAAACGCTTCATCGGCTGCCGCGCGCCGATCACTGAGGAATGCACTGTTCTCATCGGAGATCGGCTGCTCTTTGGACAAAACGACATTCATCCGGCCTCTTTCGAACATGAAGTTCTTCAGCCCGTCCAGAAAATTCTGCGTCATATCGCGCACAACGCTCAATTCGGACGCCTGCTGATAGCTTGTCCACCCCAGATACAGCCCGTAGGAGGAAAACACCATGACGATCAGGCACAACGCGATGATCAGCGCGGATATCTTCAGCAGTATGGAATGCCGGATACGCCCAATCATGCTGTAGTCTCCCGTGCCGTTCTGTGGGAATCGTCAGCGGCTGTCTTTGGGGAAACCATCCATTTGGAAAGCAAAGTTCTGCTCCTTTTTGTCTGTATTGCCCGGCAATATTGTTCACATACCATAAGTGCGCGCAACTCTTCCGCCAACGGCGTCCGGTGCGCCCGCAAGCCCCGGCGCGGGATTCCTTAGTTTTGCAGTGCGCCGGCGGATGATCCCATCGCCTTGGCGACAAACTGCGCGCGGGTTTTTACCTGCGACTTGTCAAAAATACCGGCGACGTGCTTTTTGACCGTAGAGAGGCCGACAAACAGCGTCTGCGCCATTTCCAGGTTGGACTTGCCGGCAAGGAGGAGCGCGGCGACCTCCCACTCCCGGACGGTAAAGGCGCTGTCCGGAAACGCTTTTTGCAGCAGGGCGGCCTTTTCTCCAAGCGCCCTGTCTTCAAAAGGATAGAATATGTTGCGCCGCGCGGCGGATATCAGTTTTTCGGGGGTCATGTTTTGCCCTCGGGTTATGTAAAACCCAATGGTAAACACGGCATTGGTGCCGCACCCCTTGGGCAGCCTTATTTTCCGCAGCCTGTCGTGGAGGCGTCTGCACGCATGCAAGGCGCGGGTCTCATCGGGATCAAATGTGACTGTTACGAATTCACTCCCGGTGTACCGCGCCGACCAGGCTTCGGGTTTTTTGCAGATTATCTTCAAAACGCCCGCGCATTCTTTTAGGACATGGTCGCCGGTCTCCGTCCCGCACTTCTCGTTGATCTCTTTCAGGTTCTGAATGCTGACAAGGAACAGAGCCATTGTTCTACCTTCAGAATGCACGCGGTAAAGATCGTGCGGAAGGCGCGTGTCAATGAAGTTTTCCCGGTAGATCCTGGTCAGTGTGTCCCTGAACAGCATGCTGTTTCTGCGTTCCAGCAGGCGGTTCATGGCAACCGCTTCCTCGCCCTCCATGCCCATTATTCCGCTGGCAGTGATATCCTTGAGGATCTCCACTACGTACCATTTCTTTTTGTATTCAACGGGCTCCGCCAAAGCGATAAAAATACCGGGGTCGGCATAATCCACTTTAACCACCTGTTCCCGTCGCCCGACAGCCAGCATCGACGTGCAGTTTTCGCAGGCCGTCGAACGGCCAAAAAACGCGTGGCATTTTTGAGAGATGTCCACCGCTTCTTTGGTACGGTTATTGATATGTGCCAGCACCTTCTTTGATACCGGGTCAACCAGGCGTATGTGATCAAATACCTTCTCCGCAAAGCCTTGCCCGATCATTATGCTTTTTAACAGATCTTCAAAGACCATAGACCCTCCTTACAAAAAAGTATACTTCTGGCCCATTCGCTTCCCCGCGACTTCATTATACAATGGGCGTTGGGAAAAACCAACCACTTCGTGGAAACGTATCCACAGGGGGGATTTGCTTGAACCAAGGCCCGGCCTGATAATGCCAGACGGAAAACGCCGGGAACGAAGGTGTCTGTTGAGAAAATGCCAAGTGTTTTCCACGGCACAGGGACAAAAAGGAGCAGAAAAATGACAACGGCATTATCAACTGAAAGTAAGGCGGTCATGACAGATTCTCACAGGGAGCGGCGCGGGCGGCACAAGATAGGAGCAATCATCGGCATTATCCTGTGCATCGTGCTTATCCCCCTGCTGGTGGTCAACGTGACCCTCATCGTCAAGTCCTTCGTGTATCCCGACAAGATACCGGACTTTATGGGGTACAAACCCTTTATCGTCCTGTCCGGCTCCATGGAGCCCGCCATC
>LFRM01066506.1_pt1 | contig 12801 bp, 8 predicted proteins | sample 618341 | NCBI WGS metagenome assembly LFRM01 (sample SAMN03654438, study PRJNA283298) | anaerobic digester metagenome | isolation source: pool of bioreactors CSTR01a, CSTR02a, and CSTR03a thermophilic anaerobic... | place: Denmark: Kgs. Lyngby | collected 2014-05-21
ACACTGTCCGGTTCAAAAAAGCTTTGTCCCATACCCAGACCGAAGAATTGTGTGTACCACAGTAAACCCGCCAGGGCACAGAACAGCGTATTATTAATTAAAACAGCTTTAGATGAACGCCTGATTTCGCCGCCTGTTTTGTTTTTCCGGTTCATGTAAAGACAATAAACCAGATTGGTTATAAATCCGCCAAAGGTGACCAGTAGGGTGACAGGATTCTGCGCGAACAACTCCTTTGCTCCGGCGGCGATGGCCGCCTCTTTCACCGGAATACCGGCATTCAGTCCCAGGCTGAAGCAGGCACTCATGACACCGGCAAACAGAGCGATTAACAGACCCTTTTTCAGAGCAAAGTCTTTGATGGCTTTCCGCCTCTCTTCATCCGACATGTTCTTCGATCGGAGACTGCCGGCATATCCCACCAGGGTGATGCCCACCAGTGTCACAGCAACGGCCAGCAACAATATCAGTCCTTTGGGCGAGAAGAGATCTGTTCCCGACAGCATGGCCGGTATCAGCGTGCCGAAGGCGGCACAGGTTCCCAGCGCCACGGACTGTCCCAGCGCAATGCCCAGATAGCGCATGCTCAGTCCGAATGTTAATCCGCCTACACCCCAGAGCACACCGTATCCTACTGTCTGCCACGTGGCTGCGGCGTTGGAGATATATACTTCAATCATTTCAGGGAATGAGATTGCCATGATTGCACCCAGCAAAGGAAAAACAACCCAGGCAAAAATCCCCTGTACCAGCCAGAAGTTCTCCCATGACCACTCTTTGATCTTGTTGATGGGGACGTATGAACTTGACTGGCCCATACTTCCCACAGCAATAATCAGTAAACCGAAGATAATGTTCATCGTTTATACTCTTCTGGATGTCACCTCTGTTTCGTACTCCTGAATACTTTTGATGTACTCATCACCTATAGGAACACCTTGCTTGTTGCAATAATAGACATAGAGTGCATTCCACGGCATCGCTTTCAATTCTTCCAGCCAGGCCATCCGCTCAAATCTTTTGTCCTTCTTTTCAAAGTCCCTCAGTTTATCAGTAGGCTCCAGCAGTGCCTGCAGCATTGCCTTCTGCGCAGAACGGATTCCCACCACGTAGGCTCCGATACGGTTGATGGATGCATCGAAATAGTCAAGGCCTATATGTACACGATCCATCTGACCGGACCGGACAATCTCCTGCGATATGGCGAGCAGTTCATCGGTGAGGATCACCACGTGATCACTGTCCCAGCGTTCAGGGCGACTCACATGCAGTGTGATCTCAGGGACAAACAACAGTATGGCTGATAGTTTGTCGGAGATGGTTTCGGTGGGGTGGAAGTGACCCGCATCCAGTGTGAGGAGCATATTGTTTTTTACTGCGTATCCCATATAGAACTCATGAGAGCCAACCACATAACTCTCGCTGCCAATGCCAAAGAGCTTACATTCAATACAATCTTTCAGGTATTCTGTGCTGATTTTTACTTTCAATACTTCATCGAGCGACTCCTGCAGCAGTTTTCTGTGTTCATAGCGGGAAACGGTCTTGTCTTTTTCGCCATCGGGTATCCAGATGTTATGTATACAGGGGTCACCCTGCTGGCGGCCTATTTCAGCAGCTATCCTTCTGCACTGTCTGAGATGATCTTTCCAGAATGCACGAATTTCAGGGTCGAAATCGGAAAGGGTGTATCCACTGTTTGTTTTCTCATGGGAGAAAAAGGTGGAGTTAAAATCCAGTTTTACATCATTCTTTTTGGCCCAGTCAATCCAGCTTTGAAAATGCTTCGGTTCTACCTTGTCACGATCCACAAATTCACCGTCGAAATCGCCATAAGTAGCATGCAGGCTGATTCGGTGTTTGCCGGGGATCAGTGCAATCACTTTTTCGAGGTCTCTTTTCAGTTCCTCAATTGTACGGGCTTTTCCGGGATAATTTCCCGTAGTCTGTATACCCCCCGTAAGCTCTCCGTCGGGATTCTCAAATCCCGAGACATCATCTGCCTGCCAGCAGTGTATAGAAATGGAGAGATTATTCAACTGTTCGATGGCTTTGTCTGCATCGACGCCCAACTTTGCATATTGTGCCCTGGCATCCTCATATGCTTTTTTAATCTGTTCTTCCTTCATATTTGTTAAATTTTATCTATTGATTATATTTCTTTGTATACTTCAAGGTATTTTTGGTATGGATGATTCCACGCATCACTCCCGGTGGGTTCAAATGTTTCCAATGTGACAGAGTTGCGGACAATTTGCCGCATCTCCTCTTTGTTCTTCACCAAACCGGCAGCTTTGGCCTGCAACAGGATATTTCCCAGGGCCGTTGCTTCAGAGGGACCTGCAATAACAGGTAGGCCAATTGCATTTGCCGTAAACGAGTTCAACATCCTGTTTTTGGATCCGCCTCCGATGATATGCAATGTTTCAATGGGGAAAGTAGCCAGTTTCTTCAGTTTTTGCAATGTCTGCTTATAGCGTAATGCAAGACTTTCATATATTGTTCTTGCTATTTCCCCAATTGTGGAGGGAACATACTGGTTTGTATCTCTGCAATAATTTTGTATGGCATCTATCATAGAGGAGGGACTCGCAAAACAGGCTGAGTCGGGATTAATAAAGCTTTGAAAAGGTGGAGACTGCATAGCTGCGGTCACTATTTCATCGTAAGTGACCGGCTTCACTTTGTCCCACTCTTTCTTGCATTGTTCAGAAAGCCACATACCGCAAATATTCTTCAGGAGACGGATAGATCCATCAGCACCCCCTTCATTCGTGAAGTTAAGGGCGTATGTCTCATCGTTTATCACCGGTTCCTTCGATTCAATACCCATTAGAGACCAGGTGCCGGAGCTCAGATAGGCGTAATTTTCATTCATTGCCGGAACAGCCAGCACGGCTGAGGCTGTATCGTGACCGGCTACGGCGATAACGGCGATATCTTTGAGGTCAGTCAGATGCTTCACCGTAGGGGATAGCATGCCAATCTCGGTGCCGGAGAAAACGATGGGGGCAAACTGATCAGGTGACAGCTCAAGTGCTTCAAGCAGTGTGCTGTCGAATTCTTTTGTGTAAGGGTTGATTATTTGCGATGTGGAAGCAATGGTATACTCTGTGACCATCCTCCCGGTGAGTAAATAGGAGAGAGCATCAGGCATAAACGCTATCTTATCAATGATCTGATAGATGGAGCTCTTTTCTTCCAGTTGTGTATTCAGTTGAAAGAGGGAGTTGAAATTCATGATCTGTATGCCTGTCTTTCGATACACATCCTCTTTTGAAATCTTTGAAAAAAATCGTTCCGGTACTCCAGAGGTGTGCTGATCTCTGTAGCTGTATGGCATGCGCAAATGTTCCCCATCTTTGCCAAAACAGACAAAATCCACCCCCCACGTGTCTATACCTAAGGAGCGTATCTCTTTCTGTTGCTGCTTAATCTCTTTCAAAGATTCAATCACCTGATTGTAAAGAAAGAGTAGGTCCCAGTGCAGGCGGCCATTCACTTCGATAATGGGATTTGTAAAACGCCTGATCTCTTTTAAATCCACATGTTTATTGCCGATGGTCCCCAGTATGGCTCTGCCACTGCTTGCTCCTAAATCGATAGCTAAAAATGTTGTTATCTTATTTTCATTCATGTTGAGGTTAAATATGAGGTTTTAAAGATTGTTTGCAAACATACTGATTCTAAAAATTTATTGCAGTAAAAAAAATGATTTAATGACTATGTTTTTTGATATTATTTCACACATCTGCAGATGATCCCAAAATAAACAAAAAAACTATATCAAAAATTATAGCTTAAAAATCAATTATTAAACCGATGCACGACATTAAATCAATATATTTGTCATCCTGTTGATAGGATTATATTTTGTGGATAATCAGATTGATTCTTTATCTATAATAGATATCTTTGCATTGATTATGGTTTCATTCACAGTAGGGCAAACACTTAATGAAGTAATAAATGGCAGTAGTTGTAATTATGCCCAAGCAGGGGCAATCAGTTGAGAGTTGTATCATCACCGAATTAAAGAAGAAAAAAGGGGATAGCGTGAAAAAGGGAGACCTTCTTTTTGCCTATGAAACCGACAAAGCCTCCTTTGAAGAAGAGTCACCCGCAGATGGTGTAGTGCTGGAGTGCTTTTATGATGAAGGGGATGAGGTGCCTGTATTGGAGAACATGATGGTTATTGGTCTGCCGGGAGAGGAGATATCCCCTCTGTTGGGTGAGAGTAAAAAGATGAAGCTGGAAGTTGAACCAGTGGAGCAGAGGAGTGGTGATGTAGCTGATATGAGTGATGAGGGACTTTCGCAAAAGGATGTAGTTATGGTCCGGGATATTGATTCCACGGCAGGAAAAGAACTGTTTGTCTCTCCCCGCGCGAGGAAGCTGGCAGAAAATAGGGCTGTGGATCTCTCCAGTATTACCGGGACGGGACCAAAAGGACGGATCATTGAAAAAGATATAGAGGCATTGTTACAACACCGTCCCCGAATGACACCGCTGGCAAGAAAAGTTGCTGCTGAGCAGGGGACACAACCGGAGACAACCGGTACAGGATTGGCCGGAAAAGCCAGGGCTGCTGACCTTTCTGTTCCTGTGAACACAATATATGGTAGAGATTACGAAGATAAGAAGATATCGAATATTCGCAAGCTGATTGCCAAATCGATGCATGCTTCGCTACAGAATTCTGCGCAGCTTACGCATCATCTTGGAGCAGATGCCAGACGCATGCTCGATCTGCGAAAAAAAGCCAAAGTGGCACTTGAAGCCGGACAGCTGACGGTAAATATCACGTTGAACGATTTGGTCTGTTTTGCTGTTATCAAGGCACTGAAAAAATACCCCGGCGTGAACACCCATTTCCTGGGTGACAGCGTCCGCTATTTCAATAAAATCCATTTAGGCCTGGCCGTGGATACAGAGCGGGGTTTGATGGTGCCTGTGGTGCGAAATGCCGACGACCTCTCCATCACCGGGCTGGCTGCTCAGTTCAAGGAGATCGCTGCAGCCTGCAGGAACGGAAGTGTTAATCCCGATATTCTTTCACCCGATGCCGGGACTTTCACTGTCTCGAACCTGGGAAACTACGGTGTAGAGATGTTTACCCCGGTCATCAATCTTCCGCAATCAGCGATATTGGGTGTGAATACGATTATTCCACGACCCAAAGATCTGGGCGACGGTGTCTATGCTTTTGTTCCCTATATAGGTCTTAGCTTAACTTATGATCACCGCTCGCTGGATGGTGGTGAAGCGACCCGTTTTCTGAAACAGATAGCTACAGAGATTGAGACGCTGGAGATTGAGTGGTGATTCAATCATGTGGTAATTTGCTTGAAATTAATCAACTGAAAATAAATAATATATTCAATTATGATAGATTTACTGATTATTGGTGGCGGTCCTGCCGGATACGTAGCAGCGGAAAGAGCCGGACACGAAGGACTGAATGTCGTGCTGTTTGAGAGAAAAACAATAGGTGGCGTCTGCCTGAATGAGGGATGTATTCCGACGAAAACACTCCTCTACAGTGCCAAGATGTATGAAAACGCACTGAATGGTGATAAATATGGTGTTTTTGGTGATAATATCCGTTTTGATTACGGAAAGATGCTCTCCCGCAAAAAGAAAGTTGTCCGCAAGCTTGTCGCCGGTGTGGAGGGTAGTATGAGGAAGAATAAGGTCACAGTGGTAAAGGGGGATGCTTTTATCAACGGACGTTCATCTGAAGGGATTGAACTCTCTTGTGACGGCGAAAAATATCTTGGCAGGAACCTGCTTGTCTGCACCGGTTCAGAAGCATCCGTTCCACCTATTCCCGGACTGAACGAAGCAGGAGATATCATTCTCACCAACCGGGAGATACTGGAGATGGAGACGCTGCCCGAATCACTCATTGTAATTGGCGGTGGTGTGATAGGAATGGAGTTCGCGAGTTTCTTCAACAGCCTGGGTACAAAGGTAACCATCGTTGAGATGCTCCCAGAGATACTGGGCGGTCTCGATTTTGAGCTTTCGGCCATGCTGCGTGAGGTATATACCAAAAAAGGGATTACATTTAACCTGAATGCGAAAGTGGTACAGGTGGAGGGTAACAAGGTTGTGTTTGGGAAAGAGGGAGAAATGCACTCGGTGGAGGGTGAAAAGATATTGTTAAGCGTCGGACGCCGCCCGGTCACGCAGGGTTTCGGACTGGAGAACCTGAATGTAGAGTTGTTACACAACGGGATCAAGGTGGACGAGAAGATGCGTACCAATGTTCCCGGAGTTTTCGCCGCAGGCGATGTGACCGGTTTCTCACTGCTTGCCCATACCGCAAGTCGCGAGGGTGAGGTGGTGGTCAATAACCTCACCGGCAGAAATGACATCATGCGCTATAATGCTATCCCCGGTGTAGTCTACACCAATCCTGAAGTAGCAGGTGTGGGAGAAACGGAAGAGTCGGCCAAAGCAAAAAATATTGCCTATAAGGTGTCTAAACTGCCGATGTCCTATGCCGGACGCTTCGTCGCCGAGAACGAAGGCGGTAGCGGCATGTGTAAAGTGCTCACGGGCGAGAAGCATGGTGAGGTGATCGGTGTGCATATGTTGGGTAATCCTTCCAGCGAGATCATTTACGGTGCCTGCATCGCCATAGAGCAGGAGATGACACTCAAGGAGATGCAAGAGATTGTGTTCCCACACCCCACGGTGAGTGAGATCTTCAAAGAAGTTGTTTTTTCATTTTGAATCAGTAGTCAGAGGTAAGAAATCAGAAATAAGAAGCAACTGGTTATCGAAAGTTGAGAGTTGAATGCAAAGAGCATAACCCTTATAACTTCACGCTGAACACTGCAACTGACAACCAGTAATATGCACATCGACAAATCAAAATAGTATGCCAAAAGTTCAAATAATCGATCCGACAGAGGTTCGTAAACCGGGATTCGTGGAGTTTCAGCCCATTCCCGTTAATCAGTATCAGAAGAGCGTGGAAGAGGAGAAAGAGCACTTTACCACAGAGGAATTCAAAGCGATCTACCATGACATGGTGCTGATCAGAGAATTCGAAACAATGTTGAACCTGATTAAAATAAAAGGGGAATACAATGGTACACCCTACAACCATCCGGGGCCGGCCCACCTCTCCATCGGACAGGAGTCGGCAGCAGTAGGTATGGCCTGGACGCTGACAGTGGATGACTTTATCTTCGGCAGCCACCGTTCACACGGGGAGATCCTGGCCAAGGGGATGTCAGCGATCCACAAGCTGGAGGATGATCAGCTCACGGCCATCAGGGAGTCTTTCTTCGACGGTGCGGTGTATGAGATTGTGAAAAAAGATTTCACCGGATCGGTGAAAGAGCTGGCGAAAAGATTTTTGGTATATGGTACCCTGGCTGAGATCTTTGCCCGCAAGACAGGCTTTAACAGAGGCCTGGGCGGATCGATGCATGCTTTCTTTACACCTTTCGGTGTCTATCCCAACAACGCCATCGTCGGCGGTTCGGGCGATATCGCCGTGGGTGCGGCACTCTATAAGAAGGTGAACCGTAAGCCGGGGCTGGTGGTGGCCAATATTGGTGATGCCTCCATGGCATGCGGTCCCGTATGGGAGGGGATCAACTTTGCCGCGATGGATCAGTTCAGAGAGTTGTGGAAAGGAGAGATGCAGGGTGGCCTGCCGGTGATAATCAACATCATGAACAACCAGTATGGCATGGGTGGACAGACGGCCGGCGAGACCATGGGCTACGGTATTGCAGCGCGTATCGGTGCAGGGGTTAACGCAGACCAGATGCATGCTGAGCGTGTGGATGGCTACAACCCCCTGGCCGTGATCGATGCCTACAGGAGGAAACGTAAGGTGATAGAGGAGAAGAGAGGCCCTGTGCTGCTCGATGTGCTCACCTATCGTTACAGCGGCCACTCACCCTCCGATGCATCCTCTTACCGCACAAAGGAAGAGGTGGAGGCCTGGGAGGCGCAGGACTGCATCCGCAGTTACGGAGAGCAACTGCTGGAAGCTGAAGTAAGCACCCAGGACGATCTGGACAAGATATCCGATGAGATCCGTCAGCTGGTGAATGACATGTTCCTGAAAGTGATCGATGATAAGATCTCCCCGCGAATGGATAATGCCGATATGATTGGTGAGATGATGTTCTCCAACGGATCGAAGGACTCTTTTTCTGAGGCGCAGCCGGATTAGCTGATGCCGATGGAGGAGAACCCCCGGGTGAAGAAGATTGCCAATAAAGAACGATTCGCATTCGACGCGGAAGGTAAACCGTTCAGCAAGATGAAACAATACCAGTTACGCGATGGAATCTTCGAAGCGATCATCGATCGGTTCTATAAAGATGCATCACTCATCGCCTACGGCGAGGAGAACCGTGACTGGGGAGGGGCTTTTGCTGTCTATGGCGGACTGACCGAGGCACTTCCCTACCACCGTCTGTTCAACTCACCCATCGCAGAGGCCTCCATCGTGGGTACTGCCATCGGTTATGCCATGTGTGGCGGACGGGTGATCCCCGAGATCATGTATTGCGACTTTATCGGCCGTGCCGGTGATGAGATCTTCAACCAGCTGCCCAAATGGCAGGCGATGAGCGGCAACGTGCTCAGGATGCCGGTGGTGGTTCGTGTCTCCGTAGGATCGAAATATGGGGCGCAGCATTCACAGGACTGGACCTCGCTGGTAGCACATATACCCGGCATCAAGGTCTGCTTCCCGGTCACGCCCTATGATGCCAAAGGGATGATGAATGCAGCCCTGCAGGGCACTGACCCGGTGATCTTCTTCGAGAGCCAGCGCATCTATGATATAGGTGAGCAGTTTCATGAAGGAGGTGTACCCACTGATTATTACGAGATACCGCTGGGAGAGCCGGACGTGAAGAAAGAGGGGAATGATATCACCTTCCTCACCGTGGGACATACCCTTTATCCCGCCCTGAAGGCAGCAAAAATACTGGAGGAGCGTTTCGGTGTGAGTGCCGAGGTGATCGACGCACGTTCACTGGTTCCTTTCAACTACGAGAAGGTAATCGCATCGGTGAAGAAAACCGGCAGGATCATCGTCGCCGGCGAAGCCACCACGCGTGGTTCGTTCCTGAATGACCTGGCAGCCGGTATCGGCCAGCTGGCATTCGACTGGCTCGATGCTCCCGTATCGGTACTTGGATCACGCAACTGGATCACGCCGGCTCATGAGCTTGAAGAGGCTTTCTTCCCTCAGCCTGGCTGGTTCCTCGATATGATCCACGAACGTATCGAACCGCTCAAGGATTATATCCCTGGCGAGAACTTCACCGACGGGGAGATGATTAACAGAGCAAAAAGGGGTATTTGACAGAAGCGTTTGAAAATTATAAATGGGGACTATTCTTATCACTCCATCTGACTTACATGAGAAAGAATGAAGCTATCAAAACAGAGAGAACTACCTGTGGGTGCTCCACCGAAAGTAAATGCTCATCTCCATACACCCTATTCATTCAGTGCTTTCCGGGATATTGATGATGCCCTGGAGAGAGCGGTTGCAGAAGAAGTGATGGTGGTCGGCATCAACGACTTTTATACCACGCAAGGATATGAAGAGTGGGCTGAAGGTTGTAAAAAAAGAGATCTCTATCCGCTTTTCGGTATTGAATTTATCAGCCTGAACGAAGAGGATCAGCAAGCCGGATTGCGGGTGAATGACCCTGCCAACCCCGGGCGGACCTATCTGAGCGGGAAGGGTATGTGCTATCCGTTCAGACTGCATGCGCCTTATGCCATACTGTTAAAAACTGTCTGGAGTGAGTCGAACAGACAGGTGGAGGCGATGTGTGCGAAGCTGAACAAGCTACTTCAAAAGGAAGGAATAGGATTCACGCTTGATCCGGAATGGATCAGAAAAGAGCTCACCAGTGGCTCTCTCCGTGAGCGCCATCTGGCAAGGGCACTTCGGATAAAGGCCTGTGCGTTTTACAATAATGATGAACCACTGATCAGGTCAGTCTTGGAGAAGCTTTCCGGTGGTTTGGCACTGAAATCACCGTTGGATGATCTTGCCGGAGTAGAAAATGAGATACGTGCCAACCTTCTGAAAGCAGGTGGTGCTGCTTTCGTTCCTGAGGACCGCAGTGCCTTTCTCCCGATGCAGACTGTCTGTGAGATCATTCTTGCCGGTGGTGGTATACCTACCTATCCTTTTCTGGGAGATGATGCCCACGGCAATTATACCGATTTTGAAAATGACCTGGAACGTGTGGCGAAACAGCTGACAGAACGTGGTTTCCATTCAGTGGAGTTCATCACTACGCGGAATGACCTGCAGCTGCTGGAGAAATATGCAGGTTATCTCCATGACCAGGGCTTTGTGGTCACCTTCGGTTCGGAACATAACTCACCGGTGATGGAACCTTTAACGCTTTCTGCCCGTCACGGGACTCCTTTGACTGACAGGTTGCAACAGATCAGTTTTGAGGGTGCCTGTGTTGTTGCTGCCCATCAGCATCTTGTAAAACAGGGGCTGGAAGGATACCTGAATGAGAAAGGTGTTGCCGACCGATCAAAAAGAGGTGAATTTATACAACTGGGTGCGCAGTTAATTGCACATCGTTAGCTTTCACGCTTTCCTCCTCTGTTTTTTACAGAGACATTAATAAGCATATCACTATATATTGCCTGTGGCGGCAGATGTAACAATCAATGAAAACAGAATGGATCAGATAAAAGAGCTAATTTTAATCTCTCAATATTACGGTGCGGACAGTCGTTTTGTTATCGCCGGTGGTGGAAATACATCCTGGAAAAATGAAGAGAAAATATGGGTGAAAGCGAGCGGTGCAGCACTGGCAAACATTACCGAAGAGGGTTTTGCCGTGCTTGATCGCTCCGTGCTCGCTCCCATGTCAGTGAAGGTCTATAGTAGTGATGCGGTGCAACGGGAGGTAGAAGTCAAAAACGATCTGGCAGCGGCAACGCTTACGAAGGATAAACGCCCCTCCGTGGAGACATCGATGCATAATGTAATCGGATATCCTTTCGTTGTACACCTTCACCCAACAATAGTGAACGGGCTGATGTGTGCGCATAACGCGGCAAAAGAGCTGAAAAGACTATTTGGCGATAAAACGTTGTATGTGGAATATACCGATCCCGGTTATCTGCTCTTCAAAAAAGTGAATGATCAGATCAGGGAGTACAGAGAAAAGCATCGTGAAGAACCACAGGTGATCTGGTTGCAGAATCACGGCATCTTTGTAGCTGCTGACACCATTGAGGAGATCAGAACGATCTATGCTGATATCATGGAGCGACTTGAAAAGGCAATCACTCAGCCATTGCCGCAGGGTGAAAAAGAGATATGCCCCTCTGTTGTTACAATCCTGCCGGCAATGCGGATGATGCTTTCCGGTGGCGGAATGAAAACATTGAAAGTGCGCAACAACGGGTTGATTCAATATTATGATGAAAGCGAAGCAGATCAGCAGAAGATTATGAGACCCTTTACACCCGATGCCATCGTTTATTGTAAATCGAACTATCTGTTCCTTAACGGAGAGACGCCGGAGTCTCTCCTGGACGAGGCTGAAAAAGCAATCCCTGCATTTGCGAAAAAATGGGACTATCTGCCTAAGGTGATACTGATAAAAGGGATAGGGTTAATCGCTGTGGGCGATAATGCCATACAGAGTGATACTATTCTTGACGTGTTTGAAGATGCGATGAAGGTCGCTTACCTCTCCTCCTCATTCGGGGGTGCACACCCGATGACACAGCAACAGATCGATTTCATCGATCACTGGGAGGTGGAACACTACCGCCGTAATGTGGCTGCCGGCTCAACACGAGGCAGGTCAGAGAACAAAACCATTGTGGTTACCGGCGCTGCTCAGGGCTTTGGTGAAGGTATCGGCAGATACCTCCTGCAGGAGGGGGCCAATATCGTGATTGCCGACCTGAATGAGGAGGCCGGGAGGGCAACAGCTGACCATTTCAACAAGATCGCCGGGAGCAACCGGGCCTGCTTTGTAAAGACGAATGTGGCTGATATGGCAAGCCTGGAGCACCTGATGCACAGGACCGTCTGTGAGTTCGGGGCCATAGACTGTTTTATCAGTAATGCAGGCGTTTTACGTGCGGGCGGTCTGGAGGATATGACTCCGGAGCACTTCGACTTTGTCACAAAAATCAATTACAGTGCCTATTTTTATTGTACGAAGGTGGTCAGCAGGATCATGAAGTTACAGACAAAATATGCAAATGATGATTATTATGCCGATATCATCCAGGTCAATTCCAAATCAGGCCTGGAGGGGAGCAAAGCAAACTTCGCCTATGCGGGTGGTAAGTTCGGAGGCGTAGGCCTCACACAATCCTTCGCGCTGGAGCTGGCACCATTCCGTATCAAGGTGAACGCCGTCTGTCCTGGTAACTTTTACGAAGGACCGCTATGGAGCGATCCTGAACAGGGACTTTTCGTACAATACCTGCGTGCAGGCAAAGTACCCGGTGCCAAAACCATTGAGGATGTGAAAGCGTTCTATCTCTCCAAGGTGCCTATGCGAAAGGGATGTACGCCTGAAGATGTCACTCAAGGGATACTCTATCTGATGGAACAGTGTGGTGAGACGGGACAAGCACTTCCCATCACCGGTGGACAGGTAATGTTGAATTAAAAAAAGACAAAATATGAAAACAAGAGCAGTAAGACTTTACGGTAAGAAAGATCTTCGGTTGGAGGAGTTTGAGTTACCACCCATCAGAGAAGATGAGATACTGGCCAAAGTGATCTCCGATTCGATCTGTATGTCA
>LFRM01378715.1_pt1 | contig 12796 bp, 11 predicted proteins | sample 618341 | NCBI WGS metagenome assembly LFRM01 (sample SAMN03654438, study PRJNA283298) | anaerobic digester metagenome | isolation source: pool of bioreactors CSTR01a, CSTR02a, and CSTR03a thermophilic anaerobic... | place: Denmark: Kgs. Lyngby | collected 2014-05-21
CGCGGTATTGTCTGTGCCGGTTACAGAGGGCGATCGATTCGCACGGCCGGTAATCCCTGCCATTGTTGACCGCTCCAGCGGCAAACTCGAGAACCTTGTCGTAGTTTGTGGTGACCAGACCGCGAAACCCCAGGCTGATCAGGGCCGAGTGAAAATCGGTGTAGTTCTCGCGATTTCTGTGCGGTTCAAAGGTTCTGTCGAGGTACTTGTGGTACTCGCCGACTCTTCCTGAGCTGACGATGCTCTCCTTTATCAGGTCGGAGTAGACCAGGTAGTCGCCGGAGGCTGGTTCAGGGAGATCTGGCGCAAATCGTTCCTTGAGCCTGACGATCAGGTCTCGCCAGCCGGGATACCCGACGATGGCGCTGCTCCCTGCTCCGACCATCAGGACGCCCCGTCGCTCTCGCAGCAGGGAGATGAGCCCGGCGATCCCGTTGTTCTCATGATGCCGGGCGTCCACCGAAGACCCTCCGCAATGTGGTTCCGGGGGCGAGCGTCTGGCAGGTTTTGCCAGGCCCCCCGGCGACCTGGCGTCTGTGGTTCTCCTCTCCTGCGGGTGACCGGATCCTGGTTCTGGCAGGGGGGGCGGGAGATTGCGATCCCGGTATCGTCTCAGTCCCCCGGGTGACGGGATGATCCATTGGTAGAGTGGTTTCTTCAGGGGGTTCTTATACCTTTATCTCGGGGGGTCGTCCTCCGGGTGCCCGGCGATCGGAGGAGAACCTGGTGGGTGCCGGCGCACCCTTTCTGCACGGGAACGAGGGTTTGGCGGATACCGGATCGCGGGCAACACGGGTGGGGTGGTTCTTGCGCTGAACTACTGGAACTTGCGCACCAAACATCCGGGCGGCTCCCGGTCGCCGGGGTCGTCTGCCAGAGCCCGGGGAGCGGGTTTTTCCGGGCATGCGACGGGAGGAAGCCTCATCGGGGTGAGGATTGTGGGTTTCTGGGGGTCTCCAGTAGGAGGTACGTACCTCCTCTGCGTCGCCAACGTCAGCCGCTGGCACGGGCTCGACCGGCTACTCCGGGGCATCGCCGCCTATGGCGGAATGCCAAACGTCATACTCCACATTGCCGGGGATGGGGCAGAACTGCCTCATCTCTAGAAACTGGCTGGAGACTCGGCATCAGCGATCGGGTGGTCTTCCATGGCTTCACCACCGGCAAAGCCCTCGACGCCCTCTTTGACCGGTGCCATATCGCGGTAGGGAGCCTTGGGATTCATAGGAAAGGTTTGACGCAGACATCTGAGTTGAATGGAATACTGTGCCCGCGGTGTCTTCATATAATTTCACCCCCTCAAAACCGCTGATCGCTTCCCCTGATTTTGCCGCTGCGGCTATAGAGAGTTATGGGTGCATACGTCCCCCCAGAAGATAGAATACCATGTTTCCAGCACATAGCACCTCAACAACACCGCAAAAGGATACTTCTTGAACATCTCCTCTTCATTCAGTCCAGAAAGATCGACGCCGCAATGTGCTACAAATCTTGATGGGGTAATGGTCTTTACGAAATGCTCCTTGAGTCCCTCCTTAAACCAGAACTCTTCAGGAATGGGCCACCCCATCTTATCCCTTCTCCAACAGATGCTATCAGGGAGTTTACCGTCAAAGGCTTTTCTGGCGATATATTTTGTCCAGCCTCCATGAATTTTGTAGGCGGCAGGCACCGTTGCCAGAAACTCAACAAGTAGATAATCCATGAACGGCATTCGCGATTCGATGGAGAAGGCCGTGGATCCTCTATCAGCCCAGTGAAATAAGGTCTCGAGAGAGAGTGTGAGATCGTCAATCAGCTTCTGGTTAACGGGGGTATAATCGAATTTCTTTCCCAGGCGACTGAGCATGGTCAAGGTAAGCCTTTCTCCTAAAAGGCGTCGCGATAGATTCAGTAAGGAGCCGAGAGCAATATAAGGTAATGCATTCGATATCTGTATATACCTCGGTGCCTCCCGAACGAGGGTGCGCAGTGGAACAGCTGAGAGATAATAGAATAGATATCCGAGATACCCTGCAGCTGTTCATCAGCGCCCTGCCCATCTAGTGTGACCGTCACACCACACGATTTCGTCAGTTTATAGGTATGCCAGCTTGACATCAGGGTATTAGTTGCAGGAGTGTCGAGATAATAAACAAACTTCCGGTGTTCTTCGATAATATCTTCGACTCAGGGCTCAATCTTATATTCGACCGAACATCAAGAGACCGGGCTACCTCGTCAATATAATGACTTTCATCACAGTATTCCGAACCAGGCGTTCGATAAACGCTGGAGAAGGTCTCCTGCTGAACTTCGCATCCAGCTGTCTTCAACTGTCGGTTCACAAGGTACACAACAGATGAACTATCGAGGCCTCCCGACAAAGCCGAACCCACCTTAACGTCGGCACGCAGCCTGAGTCTAACGGCATCTTCGAGGAGATTGTAATACCGCTCTGCACATTCATAGGCTTTTGCCTCGTCATACGGCTCATCCGAGAGGTTGGGCTGAACTGACCAGAACCTCGTCTCTTTGAAGGGCTGGAAGATCTCTTCGATCCTGCATTTCAGAAAACTGGCACACTCAAAACGGTAGATACCCACGAATGCAGTCTCCCGGAGATGCTCCTTTGAACCCTCTTTCAGGAAGAGTTTGCAGTACTTGGTGTTCGGCTCCTTGGGGACTGCGGGATGCTTGAGGAGTGCTTTGATCTCAGACCCGAAGATGAAGTGCTGATCATCCTGGTAGTAGTACAACGGCTTGATCCCAAAGCGATCCCTTGATATGAAGAGTTCTTCTCTTTTGCTGTCATACAGCACAAAGACCCACTCGCCGTTGAACCGGTTCAGGCAGTCGACGCCCCAGGCATCGTAACTTGCCATGATCACTTCGGTATCGGTCCGTGAGGAAAATGTATATCCGAGTGCCTCCAGCTCCGCGCGTAGTTCGATGTGATTATACACCTCTCCGTTGTAGACGATCCAGTAACGACCACGGTAGCACATCGGCTGGTGACCCTGCTCGCTCAGGTCGAGGATCGCGAGGCGCCGGTGTCCGAAGGCGAAGGGGATGGGAGAATCGACGACGTCATACATTGGGAGGGCGACGTCGGACTCATGTGCGTTGCCGAGGAGATAACCCTCGCCGTCTGGCCCCCGGTGGATGAGAGTGTTGTTCATTGACCGTATGATGGAAAGTGGGGGGGGCTTCTTTTGAAATAATTCCAACTATGCCACACATCGTATACTGCCTCTCAGTGGGTCACCGCTGACTCCATCTGGCTGGTAAAAGGTCACGGACATGAACTATCTCGTCCCAATGTAGGATTCCAAAGAATAAAAACACGCCTGGCATCAGGAGGATGAGACAGCCCCTGATGAAGAGGTCGGTGTACAATCCAAGATGAATATGCAGCCCGATGGTCACGAGTGCCGCCGTCACGAGAACAACGCCGACGATGGCTCTCCAGTCATGCGGTACATAGTAGAGTTTCTGGCTGTAATACATGTATGCGCCAAAGACGCATGCATACCCCATCAAGGTGGCAATACCCGCTCCGACGTAGCCAACCCGGGGTATTAACATCCAGTTAAAGAAGATATTCAGGATTGCTCCACCAGCGTTAATCCAGACAAACAGATGAGTCTTCTTTGCAATCCCGATCCCGGGCGCAAAGATGTACATCTGCGAGAGCAGGATTGCAGGTACCAGGAAGACGACCACTTGGCTGGCAGCATAATACGCCGGTGTCGTGAGGATCCAGAGGGCAACATCGGCGAAAAGAGAGAGTATCAGGAATATCACGACCGCGATTGCCAGGAAGGTCCTGAAGATCGTCGCAAGCTGGTGTGGTGTCTCCGGTTCATGGTAATGCTTGTACACGAGCGGGGTTAGGGCCATCTGGAACCCAACAAGAACAAGAGTTGAAACGCTTGCCAGGCGGTAGCCAATGCCGTAAAGGCCTACTTCTTCGAGTGAGAGGTAGTAGTTGATCATCAACCGGTCGATGTACATGCTTACAAAAACGGCGATACTCGAGGGTACGAGTGGTATCGAGAAGGCAAGCATCGTCTTGAGTTTTGTGGGATCAAAACGAAACTGAAATGTTGTTTTGAGATAATAGAGCCCAAGAAGGGTGCCTGCCGCCGTCCCGATGATCATGCCTGCAAGAAAGCCGTAGATGCCGAACCGGAGCACATAGGCAAGCAGCACCGATGCACCTGCTGTCGTAAGGGAATGGACTATGCTAACAGTGGAATAGGCCCTGCTACGGAGCTCGAACCGGAGCTGATTCTTCAAGAGGTAGAAGAGCCCGTTCACCCAGATGAATATAATCCCGAGACGGAAGACATCGTCAAACCCCGGTGCACCGATCACGATGAGGGAGAGTTCTGGTACAAAGGCGAGGGCCACGATCAGGAATACTGTAAACGCAATTACGGTGAACCAGAGCGCGGTTGAGGCTAAAACTCTTTTACCGTCGTCGGTCTTCTCATCCTGATAGAATCGCGCGACAGCCTGGGAGACCTCCAGTGCTACGGTGAGCGCGACAAGCGAACCGAAGACTGTGATCATGTCGAGAGCGCCGTAATCGGTGGGGGTGAGGACACGAGTGTAGAGAGGAATTAAGAAGAACGAGATCCCGTAGCTTAAGATGGATGGGATGGTGTAGACAGCACCGTCACGGAAGAATCTGCGGATCATGTCGGGTGGTTTCCTCCGATTTTATCGGATATGTGTAATAATATAGCAAATTTTTTTTTTATTCGTGAATGTCATATGCATATTCCCTGAACCGCTGCTCGAGTTCTGGCTTATCTGAGAGGCAGAGGGATTCTATGCCGTAATGTTCGATCATATTACGAATGATTTCTTTGCTTTGGGATTCTGGCATGCCGTATCCCTGAACATAACGGATAGTATTGGGATCGAACATATACTCCTCAGGAATGGTTCCCTCGATGATCTGTAAATAACGCCGTGCTACCTGCTCGGGAGTGCACTGTGTTCTAACAAATTCCTGTGCTCTCCTACCAAGTTCCAACCGATATTCTTTATCCACAATCAGTCGTTCTATTGCTGAAGTAATTTCATCAGGGTGACAGTAAAGACTTGGTGGGATGTGCTCTGGGAGACAATCATTGTGGATATAATTTTTATAATAACCACCGATCACAGCAGGTTTTCCAAACCATGCCGCTTCTGTAGCAAAACCTGGCATGGGTAGGTCAGAATAAACCTGATCAACTATAAAGTCACATCTTTGAAGATTCTCAATGACTTCTTGATGTGGTTTTCCGGTTATCTCAATGAAGTTGATATTATACCCTCTCTTCTTTAAGTCTGCGATTGCTGCTCTTATATGGGCAGAACCCTTGCCAATTGGGTCGGATGGTGAATGAAGGATTGTTATTTCTCTGCTTGTATTGTTATGTGTGCAGTCATCGGGGGTAATGGATGTAAATGGATGACCGATTGCAATGAAATTTCCAACTTTTTTCTTATGGAAATGCGAAATTGCAGGTTGAGTAATAATTGCATCAGCATATTTTTCTATAGCAATGATGTTTGACTTCATCTTATGGGATAAATTTTTATAGTCTCCTAATGCAAGGCTGTGTCGAGCACCGTTAATATAGGGCGGTCGACCATCAGATCCGTTAAAAACGAAAGCTATTTTTTTATTGAAAAATTTCAATATGGGGAGGTCTAAACAATTAAAGAAAGATTTTCCGAACCCAAAAATAAATATATTATAATAACACAGAGCCCAAATAAAGATGGGAATCTTCAGGACATGACTCAATATGAAGAACGGAGCCTTTAAAATTTTGTGATCGTATTTTATTGCCTGATTTTGGTTCCATTTATACATCCTTACAAAAATATTAGTCTCATCGTCTCCACCGTATTGAAAAGGGTGAGAAGAGAGGTCGATAAAGGTGCACTCAACGCCAATATCCTGAAACCCTTTTTTTAAATTACTGTAATAACCAGCAATCTCTGTTAGGCCTATAAATACTTTGTATTTCATGGAGATCACGTGTAAGGTCATTAGGAAATTGCGATTAATCTCGAGACTTACAAGATGAGATAATGCCTTTGTGGTCCGTGAGGTTTAATCAAATACTTGCTTAACACTATCTGCCTTGTTGGAATCCAAATGTGGTGATACCAAGGTCTATACCTCATCAAATGTCACTTCCTGTCAGCGCCTTTCTCGCGTATCGTGAGTTTTCAACGTGTCCCCGTTCTTCAGGGCGGCGAGGGTCGCATACCCCTTGAAGAGCACGGAGCGGTAGACCGCATCGATATCGTGGGTGAGGCAGACGGCGAACGGCTGGCCGTCAGGATACTCGGGGCGGTAGCCCTGCTCGACAAGGTAGCGCGAGGCTTGGGGTTCAAAGGGCTCCCGGTGAGTGCTCATGTAGTGGGGAAACCGGTCGTAGCCATCCCGGAATGCTCCATTGTACTCCTCCGCACCGGTGAAGAGCCGCCAGATCGCCGGGTCCTGCTGGAGGATCGCATGCATCCGCATAATTCCCTTCAGAGATTGTTGGCGGGGCGAGTATTAGTCATGTCGATTTTTGTTTTGCTTGGCGACAGACCCGACGATGCAGAGCCCGCCCCGATACGTCTCCCTACCCCCTTATATCGTGCCTGAGAGTGACGACCACCGCCGCACAACCATATTCCCACGAGATGAATCACGCGCGCAAACCGGGATCTCGCACGGCTAGTACAGCGATTCCTAATAACCAGTACACTCCATAGAAGCAATTACCGATCGGTTTTCTCCCGTCCTGACACTCGCAAGTCCTGGGGCCATGCCGGGGCATCGCCATGGCCTGCCCTGCCTGAGGGGCGGGGGTTGTGCCGCCTGCGGGGAGGGGGAAACCAGGGAAATCCACCCCCACCTGTGTGGGGATGAGCACCCAAACCCGAACAGGGGGTCAACTGAGCCTGATAATTCGGAACCGCTGTACTAGTGCACTATTTCATCTAATATCGTCCATGCAACACCGCCTCACGCGGAAGTTCGCGAAGCCCTGTCATCGATGAGAGTGCTGGTAGTCTCCTTCGTGTTCTCCCGCATGGCTTTTCGCGTGAGACCGGCGATCAAATCCCACGCCCCCCTCAAGTTAAGGTGAAATGAACCACTAGATGTCTGAATAATTCTGTTCCTGCTGTGTTCTCACGATTTCCTCGGGAGCACGCCTCCCCAGAATATAAACCTGAAAATTATCGATCTCCTATGAGGGAGCGCATATCCTCCCCTGGGTTCCAACAACCCAATCCCTTTCTTTAGGCATCGTTAAATAAGCATACTCCCACTAATTATTGTTGCAGGAATACCAGCAATTCGCCCGGCGCATAGGCCTCATCGGCATAACCAACCTCCTCATCAGCCTGAGCGGCCTCATACTCCTCCCGATCCTCACCAAGACCCTCCCCATCGAGGAATACGGGACGTATATCCAGGTTACCGTGACCATAGGCCTCGTCCCCGCGGTGGTGATGCTCGGCCTCCCCTACACGATGGTCAGGTTCCTCGCGGCAACAAAATCCCGTGAGGAGATCCAGGAGGGCTACTACTCGATCGTGGGCGTCACCGTCGTGACCGCAGGGCTCGCCTCGCTTGCCCTCTTCATCCTGGCAGAACCCATATCTGCCGCGCTCTTCGATGGTCGGGTTGCGATAACCCGGATCCTTGCGGCGATCGTCTTCCTGGAGTGCATGAACGGGCTCCAGTATGACTATTTCCGGACGTTCCAGCAGATAAAGCGATACTCATCCCTCACCTTCTTCAAGACCTGTTTACAGCTGGTCCTGGTCTGTACGCTCGTCCTTGCCGGCTACGGGATCCTCGGTGCCACGATCGGGTTGTTGGTCACCGACCTCGTCCTGCTCCTCATCATGGGCATCCTCATCGTCTCCGAGATAGGGGTCACCGTCCCGAAGTTCAGGCACCTGCGGGAGTACCTCTCCTTCGGCCTCCCCACGGTGCCGGGGAACCTCTCCAGCTGGGTGGTGAACTCAAGCGACCGGTATGTGATTGCTCTGTTCCTCGGGACAGCATATGTCGGCTACTACTCGCCAGGCTACACCCTGGGGAATATGGTCAATATGTTCATCGCGCCGCTCTCGTTCATGCTCCCGGCGGTGCTTTCGAAGCATTATGATGACGGTAATCTGAACGACGTAAAGACTGTTCTGTCGTATTCTATGAAGTATTTCCTTGCGCTGGCAATTCCCTCAGTCGTGGGTCTGTCTCTGCTATCAAAGCCCCTGTTGACGATTCTCTCAACACCAGAGATTGCAGCGCAGGGCTACCTGATAACTCCGTTCCTTGCGTTGGCTGGACTATTGTTCGGGTTGTATGCGATTATCACGCAGATCCTGGTGCTGGAAAAGAAGACCACCATCACCGGGACCATATGGATTGTGGCAGCAGTCCTCAACCTGGGGTTGAATATCATATTCGTCCCCAGAATTGGGATTCTTGGGGCAGCGGCTACAACTCTGGTTGCGTTTTTCCTGGCGTTTATCCTATCGGTGTATTATTCGTTTAAGTATCTTGTATTCGACGTTAACGCTACCTTCATATTGAAATGTATTGTCGCGTCGGCGATCATGGGTGTGGTAGTGGTCATCGGAGGAACTCAGATGTCGGGTGGCCTGGTGGGCATCTTTTTGCTGGTGGGTATTTCTGCGCTGATTTACGGGGCAGGGTTGCTCATATTGCGGGGGTTCAAGAAGGAAGAGATTCAGTTTTTCAGGGGTCTGCTCAGGATCTGATCGCTCCCGTGGCCGCCTGGGTTTTACTCGACGGGTAATGCTGTTGCGTGAACACTTTTAGGGCAATCTGAGAATCAGGGTGTAGTTAGATAGGATCAAGGGTTAATCTTCGTTTCTGTAGAGAGAAATTTGGATAAACATTATCCAATACGAATAATCATAGACCACCATCGGCCCGGGAAAATCAAAAGGTTATTACATACTCTGTTATGATATACTACGTATCCATTTGACCGGATACAATCTACAGAGGATGCAATATGTCATATTTTGACGGAAAAACCATTCTTATCACGGGTGGCACGGGTTCGTTCGGGAAAATGTTTACATCCCTCCTGCTTAAGGAGTGGAATCCGGACAGCGTCCGCATCTACTCGCGGGGAGAACTGCTCCAGTGGGAGATGCAACAAAAAATTCATGATGACCGCCTCCGTTTTTTAATCGGCGACGTCAGGGATACGGACCGCCTTTACCGCGCGATGAACGACGTTGATATCGTCGTCCACGCTGCCGCGCTGAAACAGGTGCCTGCGGCAGAATACAACCCCATAGAAGCCATAAAGACGAACATCGACGGGGCAGCCAATGTCATCAACGCGTCCATCGACAACGGCGTTGAGAGGGTCATGGCACTGAGCACGGACAAGGCGGTGCACCCGGTCAACCTCTATGGTGCGACCAAGATGGTTGCGGAGAAACTCTTTGTACAGGGAAACGCTTATGCCGGTGGGAGGAAGACACGGTTTGCCTGTACCCGCTATGGGAATGTAGTTGGGAGCAGAGGAAGCATCATCCCGCTCTTCCTGGAACAGAGAAAACAGGGTCGGGTTACAATAACCGATGAGCGCATGACACGGTTCTGGCTGACGCTCGAGCAGGGTGCCCGATTCGTCGCCCGGTGCATCGAGACGATGAAAGGCGGAGAGATATTCGTTCCAAAGATCCCCAGTATGAGAATAACTGACTTGGCGAATGTCATCGCGCCCGACTGCGAGGTCGAGATCATCGGTATCCGGCCGGGTGAGAAACTCCACGAGGTCCTCCTCACCGAAGACGAGGCCCGGCACTCGAAGGATATGGGAGACTATTTTGTCATCGAACCGGAGTTACGGTTCTGGCAGAAAAACAATGGGCATGAAGGAAAACCTCTGCCTGAGGGGTTCCGGTACTCGAGTGAGGGTAATACGGCCTGGCTTGACGCTGATGAACTGATGTCGATGGTGGACATTTCATAGAATATCTGGCGGCGAGATCGATGCGGTTCATCCCATACGGACATCAATCAATCGACGATGAAGATGTTCGGTCTGTCATAGAGGTGTTGAAGAGTGACTGGCTCACGACGGGACCGGCTGTCGATCTCTTTGAGCGGGAACTTGCCAACTACGTCGGCGCGCGGCACGCAGTCACGGTGAACAGCGGTACAAGTGCCCTGGATATCGCGGTCCAGGCCCTTGACCTCCCGAAAGGGAGTGAGATCATCACAACCCCGTTCACGTTTGCCGCCACGAGTAATGCCATCCTCTATAACGGCCATGTCCCGGTCTTTGCAGATATCGACCCCATAACGAGGAATATTCATCCGGATGAGATCCAGAAGAGGATCAGTCCAAAAACCCGTGCAATAATCTATGTCGATTACGCCGGGCATCCATGCGCCATCGACGAGATCCGGGAGATCGCCCGGGAGCATGACCTCCGGCTTATCGAAGATGCGTGCCACGCATTCGGTGCTTCATATGATGGCCAAAAGATCGGCACGTTCGCTGATATGACCATCTTCAGTTTCCATCCCGTCAAACCAATAACCACCGGGGAGGGGGGAGCCGTGGTAACTGATGATCCCGACCTCGATGCTCAACTCAGGCTGCTCAGGAGCCATGGTATCACCCGGGATATAGGAGAGATGTTCGGTGAAGGGGCATCATGGGGGTACGACATGCAACTCCTCGGTCGTAACTACCGGATGACCGATATTCAGGCAGCGCTGGGCGTATCTCAGTTGAAGAAGATTGACTCCTTCATCAAGAGGAGAAACGAGCTCGCAGCATTATACACGAGGGCTCTATCCGACCTGGCATGGCTTGACCTGCCCAGGACGCAGGAACACATGACTCATGGATGGCACCTCTATACGGTTCTGCTCAAAGGGGTTGAGCGAAACACTCTATTTTCTTACCTGAAAGAGCGGGGCATCGGTGTCAACGTTCATTACATCCCTACCTATAAATTCAGTTACTACCAGAGGCACTACCCCCAGAACATCAATGCTTTCCCGAGCACTGAGGATGTATTCAACAGAATACTGACCCTGCCGCTCTATCCCGGTATGAAGGATGAGGATGTGAAGTATGTCTCTGAACGGCTGCACGAAGCGGAGTCTGACCTGAAGATTTCCGTGTGAGGGGTGCTACAGGATATGCGTGTGGTGGCTATAGTTCAGGCGAGGATGGGGAGTACGCGATTGCCGGGCAAGGTGATGAAAGACCTTCTCGGGAAGCCGGTGCTGACCCGGGACATCAATAGGATCCGGCGTGCAAAGCGTATTGATGAGGTTGTGATTGCAACCACCACCAAGCCCGAGGATGACACGATTGTCACACTCTGTGAGGAGGAAGGATGGCACTGTTTCCGGGGAAGTGAGAATGATCTCCTTGACAGATACTACCGGGCTGCACAGACATTTGATGCAGATGCGGTCGTCCGCATCACCTCCGATTGTCCGATGATCGACCCCGGGATCGTTGATAAAGTGATAGGAGAGTTTCTGGACCTCGGAGAGGAGGTCGACTACGTCTCAAACACTCTCCCGCCACGTACCTTCCCGCGTGGCCTTGATGTCGAGGTGATGACCTTTGCAGCCCTCGAGTGTGCATGGAGAGAGGACAACGACCCTGCGTTGCGAGAGCATGTAACTCCCTACATCTACCGGAACCCCGAAACGTTCAGGCTTCATCGCGTTGCTAACGAAGTAGATCTCTCGCACCATCGATGGACGCTCGACACCCCTGAGGACCTCCTGTTTATCAGAACTGTGTATGAGCATTTCGGGAACGATTACTTTACCTGGACGGATGCTTTCCGGTATCTGGATCAGCATCCTGAGATTGTGAGGATTAACAGTGGTATCAAGCAAAAAATGATAAAATGAGATAATGGATAGGGATTCAACGTAATGGAGATGTAAACGCATGGGTAACCAATTTAAGACTGAACAGGAATCATTCTGGGCCGGTGAATTCGGAACACAGTATATTAATCGTAACTTGGGTGCGGAACTGCTCTCTTCAAATCTTGCGCTTTTTAGTCAGGCATTGCGTTCCGCTTACAAACCCAAGGACTGCATAGAGTTTGGGGCAAATGTCGGCATGAATCTGAAAGCACTGAAAATCCTCTATCCTCAACAGGAGCAATTTGCCGTTGAGATCAATGCTGACGCCGCAAATGAATTACGCACCTTTCTTCCACCAGAAAATGTCTTCCATGCTTCTATACTTGATTACTCGCCGACGAAGCAATTTGATCTGGTGTTGATAAAGGGGGTGCTGATTCATATTAATCCAGAGTATCTGTCACAGGTTTACGAGACTTTGTACCATTCAACAGGTCGCTATTTGCTCACATGTGAATATTACAATCCCACTCCTGTTCAGGTTCTTTACCGGGGCCACAGTAACCGCTTGTTTAAGCGTGATTTCTGTGGAGAGATCTTGGATCACTACCCAGACCTCGAACTTGTTGACTATGGCTTTGTTTATCATCGAGACCCGAACTTCCCACAGGACGACATCAATTGGTTTTTGTTAGAAAGGAAGGACTAAAACCCTGAGAGGCGCCAATCTGAATGGTAAAATCAGTTAACAGAGAGGGGATTATGCAAGATTTCAAGTTAACTAAATATGTGATAAATGCGGTTAATTTTCGATTTACCTGCTCCAAAGATACTGAGAGATATGAAAATATGCGTTCTACCACTCAAAAATTGTATCCCCTAATTTTCATAACTCCTAGGTGA
>LFRM01058246.1_pt2 | contig 12794 bp, 8 predicted proteins | sample 618341 | NCBI WGS metagenome assembly LFRM01 (sample SAMN03654438, study PRJNA283298) | anaerobic digester metagenome | isolation source: pool of bioreactors CSTR01a, CSTR02a, and CSTR03a thermophilic anaerobic... | place: Denmark: Kgs. Lyngby | collected 2014-05-21
GTACGGATAATGCTACTATGATAGGTTGTGCAGCATATCCACTTCTTTTAAAAAAAGAATTTGAAAGATATACGTTAAATCCAAAAAGTCACGATGATTTTTTTGAAACGTATAAAGCTGAATAATCACTAATTTAAACGATAAATTAATTAACTTTATCGTTTTTTCATGTTATAATTTGTTTGGAGTGATTTATGTGAGTACTAACGGGCTTTTATCAACTATTTTAGCAGGTTCATTTTTTATAGTTGGCTTTATTATTTCTTTAGTTATGAAAAAACAAGAGAAGTTAATAAATTTTGTAACTGGAATGGCATTCGTTGTTATGATTATTCTGGCTGTTTTTGAACTTAATGCTGAAGCTATGGAAAGTTTTAACACTTATTATAGTAATCGCTATATAAGTTTAGGTTTATTAGTTTTATCTATTTTAATTGGTGTTGTAATAATTAAGCTGATTGATCGTTTGATACCTCACCACAATCATTATGAAGAAGAAAAAACTCATAATAACCATTTATATCATATTGGAATGATTACATTTGTTTCATTAATGATTCATAATTTAATTGAGGGAATGAGTATATATAATTTAGGTACAAGTGATTTCCAATCTGGATTATTAATTGCTATTGCAATCGGTCTACATAATTTACCGTTTGGTGTTCAAATTGGAGCAATTATGAATCAAGAAAAAAAGACTAAAAAACAAACTCCAATTTTAATTTTAGGATTATTTCTATCTACAATAATAGGTGGATTACTAATGGGTTTAGTTGGAGAAATAAATGAATTAGTTAATGGGGTATTAATTGGAATTACCTTAGGAATGGTAATATATTTAATAATATTTGAATTATTAGTTGAAATTAAAGAAAGTCATAATAAATTAACTTCGTATTTAGGAATGGCCACTGGAGTAGTTATTATGGTTATTAGTTCTTTACTTTAAGAATGTGAGTGAATGATATGGATATTGATATTAAAGAATTATTTGAGCAAGTAGATAAGTATATGAATCAAGAAATTGAAATCAATGGATGGATAAAAAACCACCGCAAACAAAAAGATTTTGGATTCATTGATTTTTCTGATGGAACACAATTTAAATCGTTACAAGTTGTTTACTATTTAGACAATCCTAATTTTGAAGAATTTACTAAATTAAAGATTGGTTCTGCGATAAATGTTAAAGGAACAATAATTGAATCAACTGGTAGTAATCAAGCTTTTGAATTAAAGGCTAATGAAATTTCAGTTCTCGGAAATTGTCCTGATGACTATCCGCTTCAACCAAAAAAACATAGTATGGAGTTTTTAAGAGAAATAGCACATTTAAGACCAAGAGCAAATACTTTTCAAGCAATTTTTCGAATTAGAAGTGTTTGTTCTATGGCTTTGCATGAATATTTTAATCAAAATGGTTATGTATATGTTCATACTCCTTTAATTACCACCGTTGATTGTGAAGGTTCAAACCAAATGTTTAAAGTAACTACTTTAGATTTTAATGATTTACCAACTAAAGATGGAAAAGTTGATTTTGAAAAAGATTTATTTGGCGAAATGGCAATGATTACCGGATCTGGCCAATTACATGGCGAAACTTTTGCTATGGCTTATAAAAAAATTTATACTTTTGGACCGACTTTTAGAACAGAGAAATCCAATACAAAAATTCACGCAAATGAATTTTGGATGTTAGAACCAGAAATAGCTTTTTGTGATTTAAATAAATTGATGGATATTGAAGAAGAAATGCTAAAATTTGTTGTTCAATATGTTTTAGATAAATGTCCAGAGGAACTAGCTTTTTGTGATAAGTTTTTAGAAAATGGATTATTAGATAAACTAAATAAAATATTATCAAGTGAGTTTCATCGCGTAAATCATCATGATGCTGTTGATTTACTGATATCATCTGGAAAAAACTGGGAATTTAAACCGAGTTATGAAGATGACATTGCCAAGGAACATGAAAAGTATTTGACAGATTATTATGGAGGTCCAGTATTTGTTAAAAACTGGCCTAAAGACATTAAAGCCTATTATATGAAAATTAATGATGACAATAAAACAGTTGCTGCAGTAGATCTAATTGTACCAGGAGCTGGTGAATTAATGGGTGGTTCTCAACGTGAAGAAAACCACGATAGATTAGTTGAAAGAATGAAAGAATTAAATTTAGACTTTAATAGTATCCCGTGGTATTTAGATTTAAGAAAATATGGTGGATGTATTCATTCTGGTTTCGGTATGGGTTTCGAAAGAATGGTTATGTATTTAAGTGGTGTTGAAAATATTCGTGATTCAATTCCATATCCAAGAACCCCAAATAATTGCAAATTTTAATAAGGAAGTGAAAACAAATGGGTAGAGCATACGAAGTAAGAAAATCATCAATTCAAAAAACAGGAGCCATTAAGGCCAAAACATATTCATTATTTTCTAAAGAAATATATTTAGCAGCAAAGGGTAATCCTGATATTGATGCAAATCTAAGTTTGAAACGAATGATAGAAAAAGCAAAAATTAAACAGGTTCCAAACGATATTATTGAAAGAGCAATTAATAAAGCAAAGGGACCCACTACTGATGACTATATTAACGTGCTTTATGAGGTTTTCGGACCTGGATCATCAACGTTAATTATTAAATGTTTAACTGATAATGTTAATCGAACTTTAGGTTTAGTAAGAACTGCATTTAATAAATGTGATGCAAAATTAGGAGTTAGTAATTCTGTTTCATATAATTATGATAATTTAGGTATTATTTCATTTAAATCTTCTGAAGGAGAAAAAGTACTAGATACTCTAATTTCTGCTAATATTAACATCATTGATTTTGAAGAAGAAGAAGGTTATTTAACAATAAGTGTTGAACCACATGAAATTCATCATGTCAAAGATATCTTAGAAAATATTTTTTCTAAAATTGAATTTGAAGTTGATGAAACTGGCTACTATGCAAAGGACAAAATCAATTTAATAGGTGAAGATTTAGAATTATTTAATCGTTTAATCAATATGCTAGATGAAATAGAAGACGTTAGTGAAGTATATCACAATGTAATTATTTAAGGCCATTGGCCTTTTAATTTGACATATTAATATAAATGGTGTAATATAAAACCAATTTTTAAGGGGGATTTTAAATGTTAAAAGTATATTTAACAAACAATCAACTTGCAGAAATGAAAAGTACTATTTTAGTCAGAACAAATGAATCTGAAATATATAGAGCGCCAAATAATCAAGTGTATAAGATTTATCGTGGTGAAGTGTTTTCGGTTGATGATGCCTTGTATAGTATTGAAGAAGCAGTTAAAAGACAACCAAATGTTTGTTGGACAAAACTGCCACTTGGATCAGTATATATAGATGGAGAATTTTCTGGATGTATTTATCCGTTTCATAAACATCATTTTGATATCCAAAATATTAGCATGTTTCCATTATCAATTCAAAAAGATATTTTAAAACAAATTCTAAGAAATATTCAAGAATTGAATAGAAACGACATTTATCATGTAGATTTAAGTTTTTACCCAGGGTATAATCAAACTAAACCAAATATTTTAGTTTCAGCTATAGGAAAAGTAGAAATAATTGATATAGATGGAAGTTCAGCAATTTATGCACCTCGACCAATTCGTTCATATGAACAATTGGTACTTAATCAAACAAACAATTTAATAAAAGATTTAATGAAAAAAGCATTGTTAAAAAGATATAGTGTTAATGCATCTGGTCAAAACATTGATGAAATACTTGCCGAAAGAGGAATTAGTCCAGAACAATCAGCCTCATTAAATTACGCGGGATTAAGTTATGGTGAACTTGATGAAATTGTTGATCGAGTTATGGTAAAAAAATAGATTAGCATATGCTAATCTATTTTTATATTTTCCATTTTTATTCTTACGAATACGACTAAGTTTATTGAAATTTTATCAATAATAATGTATATTTATATAGTAAGGATAATGAGGTGGATTATGAAATGCGTTGTGTGTGGTAAAGATAACTTAGAAATAGCAAAGTTTTGTAAATATTGTGGAACTAAAATCGAAAAACAAGAAGTTATATCCGAAGTTCCAAATATTTTTGAAGTTCCACAAGAAAAAGTTGAACCAATTACTTTGGCTTCTAATAATAAGTCTTCTGAATCAAATATTGAAGTACCAATCGAACAACAAACAGAAAGTTTAGAATTGCTAATAGTTGAGCCGGTTTTTGATGTAATTGAAGAGCAACCAGAAACAAATGTAATAGAACCAATTACAGATGAAATAGTTCAAGATGATGCCTTAATTCCCGAATCAAATATTGACTTAATCAAAGAAGAACCGGTTATGGAATTGACTGATCAAACAATTGAAGATGTTAAAGAAGAAACTACAGTTAAAGAAACAGAACCAATTATTACCGAAAATATAGTAAGCCCGACAAAAAATCTAAATCCAAAATTAATGTTGTATTTATTGATTTCGACATCGGTAGTTGCTTTTTTGGCAGTAGTTTTATTGGTTTTTACACTTAGTAAAAAAAATGTTAAACAACCAGAAGACAATGATAATAAGATTCAAGCTTATAATATAGAAATGACTATTCCTAATAATATTACTTACAAAATAAATGATAGTAAACTTGTTTTTTCAAGTGTAGATGGTTTATGGGAAGCAATTATAGTTGGAACAAAAAAATCTTATAATGAAGAAATTTCGAGTTTAGATAAAATTAAAAACAGTCTTTTATTATATAGTTATAAAATAGAAAAAGAAGAAGTTAAAGAAATCAATGAAAAAGCCAGATATGTTTTTGAAATAACAAAGAATGATCAAAATTACATTATTGCTTATACCCCTAGTCCTGAAGGTAATAACTTAATTGTTCAATTGTATAATAAAAACAATACTTTTGATTATGTATCTTTAGAAAAAATAATAAAAATAATTGATGAATCAACCACAAAAACCGGAAATGCTTTAATTAGTGATTTTCGTTTTATTCAAAATGTTAAGGATAAATAGAAAGAGGATTTGATGAAAGAAAGCATAAAACTATTTATAAAGGGTATGTTAATTGGAGTTGCTTCAATATTACCTGGAATTAGTGGCGGAGTACTTGCAGTAACTCTAGGTATTTACGAAAAGATTATTCATATCGCATCAAATTTTTTTAAAAACATTAGAAAAAATTTAACTTTTCTATTACCAATTATTTTAGGGGCAGGAATTGCTATAGTATTGGTTAGTGGAATTCTTTCTACTGCTTTGGAAAAATATAACACGCAAACCACTTTGTTATTTTTAGGTTTACTATTAGGTGGTATACCGGCATTAATTCAAAAAGTTAAAAAGAACAGTTTCAAGGCTAATAACATCTTTGTTTTTATAGTAACTTTTACAATAGTTATGGCGTTTATTCTATTACATGGTGATGAAAAAACCGTTACATTTAATATGGTTGATTTCACCCAATATATTAAACTATTTCTCGTCGGAATAGTTGCGGCTGCGACTCTAGTAATTCCTGGAATTAGTGGTTCATTAATTTTAATGATTCTAGGATATTATCAACCAATTTTAAATACAATTAGTTCATTATTAAAGTTTAAAGACTTAGGAAATAGTTTATTAATTTTAATTCCATTTGGAATAGGTGTTTTATTAGGAATATTAGGAATAGCTAAATTAATTAATTTTTTATTAAAAAAGTATCCAAATCAGACTTATTATGCAATTTTTGGTATAGTTCTTGCTTCAATTGTTGGAGTTATTATTCCATTAATTGGTAGTAATTTGGTAAGTATTGTTATTGGTTTATTGCTTATGGTAGGTGGAATATTGGTATCTTTGAGATTGGGGAAATGAAATGAGAAATGTTGGAACGGTTGTAAGAGGAATTAGAACCGGAATAATTAGGGAAAACGATCCTTTAGCGAAAATTGTTGCTGAATCAATCTTAAGAGCTAGTGAATCAGATAATTTTGAAATTAAAGATCGAGATATTATTGGAATCACTGAGGCTGTAGTTGCTATTAGTCAAGGTAATTATGCAACAATTGATCAAGTGGCTAAAGATGTAAAAACCAAATATCCAGATGGTGAAATCGGAATTGTATTTCCGACACCAGTTAGTCGTAATCGATTTGCTTTAATTTTAAAAGGTGTTGCTCGAGGATCAAAAAAGGTATTTATTCAATTTAGTTATCCTGATGATCACGTTGGTAATAGTTTATTTGATCTTGATTTACTTGATAAATACAACATTAATCCGGGAATAGACGTTATTGATGAACAAACATATGATCAGTTATTTGGAAATGTTAATCACATATTTACTGGAGTTAATTATGTTAATTATTTTAGAGAATTAGTTAGAGCAGAAGATTGTGAAGTTAAAATATTTTTATCTAATGATCCGAAAGAAATGTTGAAGCACACATCAAACATTTTGGTGGGTGATGTTCATGATCGAAATAAATATAAACAATTATATAAAAACAACAAAGCAAAAATAGTATTTGGAACTGATGATATTTTGAAATCAAGTGTAGATGGAAGTGGTTATAACTCTAAGTATGGATTACTTGGCTCAAATAAAGCTACGGAGGAAAAATTAAAATTATTTCCAGAAAACGGAGAAAAACTAGTTGAAGAAGTCCAAAAAATAATTTATGATGCAACTGGTAAACGAGTTGAAGTACTAGTATATGGAGACGGAGCGTTTAAAGACCCTGTTGGAAAAATTTGGGAATTAGCCGATCCAGTTGTTTGTCCTGCGTTTACTAGTGGTTTGTCTGGAACACCAAACGAATTAAAATTAAAATATTTATATGATAACAAGTATCGTGATTTAAAAGAAGAAGAATTAAATCAAGCGATTAGAAATGAAATTATGCATAAAGATAAAGACTTGAAGGGTAACATGGCATCTCAAGGAACCACTCCACGTCAATTAACAGATTTAATTGGATCATTATGTGACTTAACTAGTGGAAGCGGAGATAAAGGGACGCCTGTTGTGTATATTCAAGGATATTTTGACAGTTATGCTGATTAGGAGGAAATATGGAAAATAATATTCAAATTGGACTATTTTTTGATCACGGCTATTACTTTGATTCTTTAGTATTTGCTGGGAAATTAAAAACCGAAATTAAAGAATTGGGTGAAGGAATGGCTCTTCCCTATAGTGAAGAAAAGAACGGGCCATTAATATTTTTTGAAAAAGGAGATCAAATCAGATTATTGGTTTATTCAACTCATATGATGATTACTTTGCCTAATCCAAGAGATAAGTTTTTTGATAATTCTTTAAGATTGATTATGGATATATTAAAAAAAGAAAAAATTGTTGTAACAAGAATTGGTTATATAAGTACCTTTATGTTAGGGGTTCAAGAAGCAAATTTATTTAAAAACAATGCTTTTGATGATAACGAAATACTTTTATCTGATGAATATCAATTATCTTATTACAAATTAGTTAATATTAATAATATGAAAGTTAATTGTTGGAAGAGGTATATGACAGAAGCGGAAAAATTTATGGTTTCATATGATTTAAATACTTTAAAAGAAGAGGAACAAAAAATCACTTATGATTTTATTGATAAATTCATAATAAATTGTGATAAATACATTGAACAAAGTGGAGTTGTAAAATTAAAGTAATTGATATGATATAATAGTTAAGAATTAGGAGTAGATAAGATGCAAGTTAAAAAAAGTTTTAAAATAATCGAGGAACATTATAAGAGATTAGTTGAAATGACAAATAATCATTTGTTTGTTGGAATAGTTAATGAATGGTTATTAGATAACTATTACTTGATTGTTGAACAACAAACTAGTATCTTTGAGTTTATAAAAAATAAAAAGAATTTAAGAATAATTAATAAAAACGTTGATTTATTTAAAATAGTTGAGGAAATTCTTGTTAATCATAATTATCGAATTAATGAAAGTATTGTAGTCAACGAACTAAAAAAATATCAAAAGGAAAACAACTATGTGTTTTTATATCAAGAGTTATGTGCTATACCCAGTTTAATTACTATTATAATAATTAATAAAATCAGTAGTATATGCACTTTTGAAAATAATGAAATAATTGAAAAAGCTAATATTGATAATATTATTTCAGCTATGAAGAATGATGTTCTAAACCAAGAAACAGTTAATTTAAATGACTATATCAATATTGATACAAAAACATCTAGTCACTTCATCGTATATTTTAACGAACAATTAAAAGAATTAGGTGAAAAAAGTTCAGATATATTTAAACAATTAGTTATAATGTTATCAAAAAACAATATTGCTTTAAGAGATATTATTTATGAGGAACACTTATACAATGCCGAAATAAGTGTCTTTGTTACTAATGCCTTTTATACTTTTAAAAACATAGGCTTAATCAGAATTGAAAAAATTTATGATAATGTAAGTGAAATTGAAAAAATTCTAAAAAAAGATTCTATATATCATAAAATGGATGATGCAACTAAGTCATTGTATCGTAATCAATTAATCAGAAAAGCTAAGAAAGCGAAGTTAGATTGTGTTGATTATGCCAATTCATTGATTCAATCAAAAGGACATATTGGTGAATACTTATTTGATCCTATTAACAAAGAAAAAAGAACTTTTTGGTATTTATTTGGTGTAATTTCATTAACTTTAATTATTACTTTTTTTCTAAGTGATTTTTTAGGAAACCTAAGAATTATTGGATTTTTAATTTTATTAGTGCCGGTTAGTGAATTTGTTTTAGTTTCTCTAAATAAATATTTACTTAAACTTAATCCTTGTCATGCGTTGATGAAAATGGATTATTCTAAGGGAATTCCTAATGATCAAAAAACTATGGTTGTTGTTCCAACAATTGTTAAAAATAAACAAAAAGTTAATGCTGTGTTTGATAATTTAGAAATGTATTATTTATCCAATAAAACAAAAAATTTATATTTTGCTTTATTAGGTGACTGTGCTGAAAGCAAACAAGAAGTAACTCCAGAAGATGAAGAAGTTGTCTTGGCTGGTATAAAAAAAGCTGAGGAATTAAACAAAAAATATGGTAAAAAATTATTTTATTATGCATATCGCCGCCGATCATATAACGAAGCTGAGGGATCTTGGTTAGGTTATGAACGTAAAAGAGGAGGGTTGCTTCATTTTAATGATTTAGTACTTGGAAATTTAACTGATCAACAAAAAGAAGAATATTTTGTTACTCAAACTTTTGATAAATTTAAAGAACCTATTAAATACATCATTACACTTGATGTTGATACAGAGCTTGTTTTAAACAGTGCGATAGTTTTAGTTGGAGCAATGGCTCATCCAATGAATAAACCAGTATTGAATGAATCGGGATCTAAAGTTATTAGTGGTTATGGAATTATGCAACCAAAAGTTGGTGTTGACATAGATGCTACTAATAAATCTTTATTTACTCAAATTTATGCTGGTGTTGGGGGATTTGACCCGTATAACAGTTTAACTCCTAACTTTTATCAAGATGTTTTTGGTGAAGGAAGTTTTATAGGAAAAGGAATTTATGATTTAAAAGTATTTCAAACAGTTTTAAAAGAAAAATTTCCTAATAATTTAATCTTAAGCCATGATTTAATTGAAGGTGCACATATTAGATGTGCTAATGTTTCAGATGTTGAATTGGTTGATGATTTTCCATCTAAATTTTTAGCTGACGCATCACGTCGTTCAAGATGGGCACGTGGTGATATTCAAATTATTGGCTGGTTATTTAATAAAGTTAAAAATAAAAAAGGTGAAGTTATTAACAATGAAATATCTACAATTTCAAAATGGAAAATTTTTGATAATATCCGTCGCGGATTGTTAGATCTAAATTTGATGTTAATTATTTTATATGCTATATCAAGTAATCGAGTTCATCCGGCTTATTGGTTATTATTTGTATTATTTATTTGTACATTACCATCTTTATTATATGTTTTACATCAACTACGTTTAAGAAAAAAGAATGGAATAACTGTTAAATACTATAATATATTAGCCTTTGGTAATAAAGCATTGTTAATTCGAACCGCTTCGGTATTCTCAAGCATACCATTTAATGCATACTTATATCTAAATTCATTCATTAGAGCTCTTTACAGGATGAAAGTCAGTAAGAAGAGACTACTTAATTGGATAACTGCTGAAGATGCTGAAAAGACTGTTAAATCTGATTTACCTAGTATAATAAAACTTTATTGGATGAATTATTTATTTGGCGTTATCTTAATAGTAATTAGTGTTATTTTAAGTGAATTTATACTAATTAGTATTGGTTTAGCTATTTTGTTTGGTATCAGCCCTATTTTGGCATATTTAATGAGTCAAGATATGACCGCTATCAAACATGTTGTTCACGACAAAGATGAGATATATTTATACGATGTTGCAACAAGAACCTGGAAATTTTTTGCTGAAAGATTAAATGAAGGAAATAATTATCTAATTCCCGATAACCATCAATTAAACAGAACTATTAAAGACGACTACAAAACTTCTCCAACCAATATTGGTATGTCTTTAACAGCAGTAGTATCTGCTTGTGAACTTAAAATTATTACGCAAGAAGAAGCAAAAAATTATATTAAAAACATTATTGCAACTTTAGAAAAGTTAAAGAAATGGAATGGTCATTTATATAATTGGTACAATGTTAAATCAATGGAAATAATGGAACCATTCTTTATCTCAACAGTTGATTCAGGAAACCTAGTAGCAAGTGTAATTGTTGCTAAGGAATTTATTAGAAAAAACAATTTAGACAATGATTTAGTTCGTCAAATGGAAAAATTATTAGCTAGCGCTGATTTTAGTCAATTATATACTGAAGATGATGCATTTAGTATTGGCTTTCATGATGATGAAGAAAGATTAAATCCATACTGCTATAATAAGTTTGCAAGTGAATCAAGAATAGGTAGTTTTTGTGCAATTTCTAAAGGAGATATTCCAAGTCACCATTGGTTTCAGTTGGATAAAACTTTAACCGCTCATAATAATCGTAAAGGATTAGTATCTTGGTATGGAACCGCTTTTGAATACTTCATGCCATTAATTTTTATGAAAAGTTATCCAAACACATTGTTAGATGAAAGTTATAATTTTGCATTTGAAGTTCAAAAAGATTTTATGAAAGAAATCAATAGTAAGCTTCCTTGGGGAATTTCTGAATCAGCATATAATGAGTTAGATGATGCTCAAAACTATAAGTATCGAGCATTTGGTATACCATATTTAAGATTAAAGGAAGAACCATTAGGAAGAATTGTTATTTCTCCATATAGTTCGATTTTAACTATCTCTAAATTCCCTAAAGAAGTTATTTATAATATGAGAAAATTACAAGACTTAGGTCTTGAAGGTGAGTATGGTTTTTATGAATCATATGACGCTGATGATAAAGTACCAGTTTTTTCTTATTTTGCACATCATCAAGGAATGATTTTAAGTAGTATTACTAATTATTTATGTAATGGTGTAATTCAAAATCACTTTATGTCAGACGTTAATAATCGAACTTTTGAAATTTTAAATAAAGAAAAAGTTCAAATTAAACCAACAATTAATTTAAAAATAATGAAATACAAAAAATACACATATACAAAAGAAAAATTCTTTGATGATATGCGAGTATTCAAACATATATCAACAACTCCAGAATTGTCAGTATTATCTAATGCAAAGTATAGTGTTGTAATCAATGATCGAGGAAATGGCTTTAGTAGATATCGTACTATTCAATTAAATAGATATCGTAAAATAACTGAACAAGATTATGGAATGTTCTTATACATTAAAGACTTAGACAGCAAACTTACTTGGTCAAATACATATGCTCCGATGAATGTTAAGCCAGATAAATACGAGGTTGTATTTAATTTAGATCGAATTAAATTTGTTAGATCAGATAGTGGAATTGTAACAACCACTGAAGTTGTTGTTGCAAAGATGGATCATGTTGAAATTAGAAAAATTACATTTAGAAACTCAAGCAAAAGAACAAGACATCTAGAACTTACATCATATATGGAACCGATTTTATGCGATAATGCCGATGATATTTCTCATCGTGTATTTAATAATATGTTTATTCGAAGCGAATATGATCAAGAAACTAATTCAATCATTATGCGTCGTAAATCTAAATCATCACCAAGTACATATTATTTAATTAATCGTTTATTAATTGATAACCCAGATAATGAATATCAATTTGAAACAGATCGAGTAAAATTCATTGGAAGAGGAAATAGCGCAACTAATCCTGAAGGATTAAAGAAAAAATTAAGTTGTTATATTGGAACTGCTTTAGATCCGATAATAAGTATTAGAAATCAAATAACTATTGAACGTGGTAAAGAAAAAACAATTTATTTAATTGTTGGTTTTGGTAAGTCTAAAGAACAAGTTATGAATATTATAAATACATATAAAAATAAAGCAGTTATCAATGAACGAGCTTTTGAAGTTGCAACAATCATGGCAAATGTAACCAATAAAATGGTTAACATTACTGGAGCCGATATGAGAATTTATAATACGATGTTAAATTATTTATACCAAACAAGCAAAATATCAATTAATAATGAGAGAAATGAATTATTAAATAAGAATGTTTTATCACAACAATCTCTATGGAAGTTTGGTGTATCTGGTGATAAACCAATCATTTTTGTTGATATCCACAATATTGAAAATTTAAGTTTAGTTAAGGAACTACTTCATGCATTTGAATATTACA
>LFRM01346119.1_pt1 | contig 12793 bp, 23 predicted proteins | sample 618341 | NCBI WGS metagenome assembly LFRM01 (sample SAMN03654438, study PRJNA283298) | anaerobic digester metagenome | isolation source: pool of bioreactors CSTR01a, CSTR02a, and CSTR03a thermophilic anaerobic... | place: Denmark: Kgs. Lyngby | collected 2014-05-21
AGCTGATGCTCCGGATACTGAAAGAGGAGACCAACATGGCGGCGGATCTTGCGAATGTCCACATTGGCTGTTGCGTTCATTCCCAATACGGTCACGTGTCCCTGCTGAGCTCGGATCAAACCGTTCAGATGCTGAATCAGTGTCGATTTTCCCGATCCGCTGTGACCAATTACCCCGAATATTTCGCCTCTGAAGACATCGAAGCTGACATGGTCAAGCGCTCGCATCGCCATAGCAGTATCAGGCGAATAGACAAACGACAAATCCCGAACCTCTATGATCGGTTCCCGTTCATCGGGCGGTATCGAACCAGACAGATGCGCCCGATCATCTAACAGATCTGCTGGTTGCTGCTGTAATTTGGCCGCGGCGAGCATTCTGAGAATGGCTTGTTGAGCGCCAGACCAGCTGATAGCTTCCATCGGCAGCAGATTTTGTTTTAACTGCGCTGCGATCTCATGGGCGATTTCCGTATGTGTCGGGATATCCAGGCCTTCACTGCGGATCAGGTCAACCCTGTCAAAAACCTCGGCCGGTATCCCGGATGCTACGATTTTCCCGTCTGATATGATGTGCGCAAAGTCTGCCAGAAGAACTTCTTCCATGTGGTGCGTAATATTGATGACGGTCATTCCTTTGTTTTGTACCAGATCCTGAACCAGATTCATGAAATCACGCCGACTAACCGGATCGAGCATCGATGTCGCCTCATCCAGAATCAGGCAGGACGGTTCCATAGCCAGAATGCCGGCAATTGCCAGTTTTTGTTTCTGACCTCCTGACAGCAGGTGCGGCTGTTTCTGTGCATAATCAGATAACCCGACATAAGCCAGCGACGCGTCGACAGCCTGCCTGATTTTCGACTGCGGGAAGCCCAGGTTTTCAGGTCCGAATGCCACATCCTCTTCAACCGTTGTACCGACAATCTGATTGTCAGGATTCTGAAACACCATACCGCATAGCCGGCGAATCTCCCAGACGCAGCCTTCATCGGCTGTGTTCATGCCTGATACAATAACGATACCGCTGCTTGGCTGCTCCAGTGCATTAATCAGTCTGGCCAGGGTCGATTTGCCTGATCCGTTACGTCCCAGAATTGCCACATGCTGACCGGATGGTATGTTTAATGTGACGTCATTAACAGCCAGAAGCGGATCCGGACTGCTCTGGCGATACGTATAATGAACATTTTTCATGTCAACAAACAGTTTCATACTCATCCCATCATCAAACGACTCGCGCGTCTGATAAAAACAGGGACCGGCGCTTGAGCCTGTCCCTGCCTGTTTTGATCTTATCTGATCTGACGGCTAAACACGCCGACTATACCGGATGAAGAACTGAAGATCAGCCAGGGCGCCCTGATCGTCCTGTTGAACGATGCAGTGTCATCCCTGATCAATTGATTCAGATCAGTTCCAGTCTGACCATCTCGGCGGCATCGCCCTGTCGCGGCCCGATTTTGGTTATACGTGTATATCCGCCTGAACGATCCGCATATTTAGGTGCGACCGTGCTAAAAAGGACATCGACCGGATTAATCACATTACCATCGGCATCATGACTCTTATTCAGCCATTTCATCGCCTGTCGGCGAACAGCAAGGCGGGAAGGATCATCGACTGTTGACAGCTCATTTTTGATTTCACGGTCAACGACATCATATTTCTTTCCGCTCTTTGCCGTAACGGATTTCAGTATTTTGCGTCCTTTTCCATCCAGTTTCGCTTTTGATGTAACCAGACCACGGGTTGTGAAATGATCTTTCTCACGAACAGCGTCCGTGATCAGCTTTTCGGCAATACGCCTGACTTCCTGAGCACGTGCTTGTGTTGTTTCGATCCTGCCATTAAGGATGAGTGTGGTTACCATCCCTCTGAGAATGGACAGGCGCACATCAGTCGCACGTCCAAGTTTTCTTTGTGCAGGCATGTAAGATACCTCCTATTCGTCAGGTTTTATCAACCGGCTTATTCTTCTTTTGAAGCCAGTGACATCCCTAATTCTTCAAGTTTTTGTATTACTTCTTCAAGTGATTTCTTGCCAAGATTTCGAACTTTCATCATGTCGTCCTCCGTCCGGGCAGCCAGGTCGCCGATGGTGTTGATACCGGCACGTTTCAGGCAGTTATAGGTCCGAACCGAAAAATCGAGATCTTCGATCGCAGTATCGAGAACCGGGCTTTTTTTGCTCGTCTCTTCAGAATTGCTGAAACCGGCACCATTCTCTGCATCAGTCAACGCTGTAAAGAGATTTAAGTGATCACACAGTATGGATGATCCGAGACTGAGTGACTCAGTGACCTCAATGGTGGCGTCGGTCCAGATCTCAAGTGTCAGTTTATCATAGTCTGTGAACTGCCCGACACGGGTGTTCTCAACATTGAAATTGACTTTCCGCACAGGAGTGAAAATAGAATCTATCGGTATCACACCGATCGGTTGGTTTGACCACTTGTTTCGATCTGCAACATTATACCCGCGCCCTTTGTTCAGCGTCAGCTCCATAAACAGGCGGCCTTCACCATTCAAAGTTGCAATCGGATGATCCGGATTCATAATCTCGACTTCATCATCACGTACGATATCACCGGCGGTAACGACACCGGAACGACCTTCATCGGTGCTGATATAAACGGTCTTAGGACCGTCTACATGCAGACGGGCACGGATGCCTTTGATATTCAGGATGATCTCTGTGAGATCTTCGACAACACCTTTGATCGTTGAGAATTCATGAAACACACCATCTACACGAATTGCCGTGACAGCCGCACCAGGAAGCGAGGACAGCAGAACGCGCCTGAGTGCATTACCCAGCGTTATTCCATAGCCCCTCTCCAGCGGTTCAACAACAAACTTCCCGTACGATCCGTCTTCATTACTCTCAACACACTCGATCATCGGTTTTTTAATTTCAATCATTTTACTCCTCCTCTGCGCTCCTGCGAACAGCAAGCCGGATATCCGGAAGCTTACTTGGAGTACAACTCAACAATGAGCGTCTCATTGACCTCAATGTCAACGTCTTCACGCGCCGGTAAGCGCAGCACGGTACCTCTCAACGCATCTGCATCAAAAGACATCCAGGCTGGCACCGGTCGATTGACCAGCTCCTGAAACTTCGTTGATTTACGTGATGCTTCGCGAACAGCGATTTCATCATTGGCCTTGACCGTATAAGAAGGAATGTCAACTTTTTTGCCGTTTACCGTAAAATGACCATGTGTGACCAGCTGACGTGCTTCAGCACGCGATGCTGCAAAACCCAGACGATAGACGATATTGTCCAGTCTCAGTTCAAGCAGAATCAGCAGGTTTTCACCACTTTTACCTTTAAGACGTGTTGCTTTTTCATACGTATTATGGAATTGCTTTTCCAGCAATCCGTAAAAACGCTTTGTCTTTTGCTTTTCGCGCAGCTGTGATCCGTACTCAGAAACTTTTTTTCGGCCTTGTGGATGCATACCAGGAACAACGCTTCTTCTGGCGATCGCACATTTACCTGTATAACAACGCTGGCCTTTCAGAAAAAGCTTTTCGCCTTCTCTGCGGCAAAGCCTGCACGCTGCATCTGTATATCTTGCCATGCTTACACCTCCAGAATCAGACTCTTCTTCTCTTTGGCGGCCTGCAGCCATTATGTGGGATTGGCGTTACATCTTTGATCATCGTGACATCCAGTCCAGCTGCCTGCAGTGAACGGATAGCAGCTTCGCGACCGCCTCCCGGTCCTTTGACAAAGACTTCTACTGAACGCATACCATGATCGACGGCGGTTTTTGCTGCTGCTTCAGCTGCCATCTGTGCTGCAAACGGTGTTCCTTTACGGGAGCCCCGCATACCCATGCCACCAGCACTGGACCAGGCAATTGCATTACCGGCCGGATCCGTTATGGTAACGATTGTGTTGTTAAACGAAGAATGAATGTGGGCAGCACCACGGTCAATATTCTTGCGTTCTCTTCTTTTCGGCCGGGCAGCCATCTTTTTCCCTGACGCTTTTGCCATGTTGTTGCCTCCTTACTTTCTTTTTCCTGCTATTGTACGCTTAGGACCTTTTCGTGTCCTGGCATTTGTTTTGGTACGCTGACCGCGAACCGGCAATCCGGTACGATGACGACGCCCGCGATAGCAGCCAATTTCAGTCAGCCGCTTGATGTTCATGGCGATCGTTCTTCTCAGATCACCTTCAATCATATATCCGTTCTCAATCGTGTCTCTGATCTTGGTGATGTCTTCATCTGTTAGATCTTTAACACGTGTATCAGGATTAATGTTGCATGTTGCTAAAATCTTATTTGAAAGCGTTCTGCCAATTCCATAAATATAACAGAGCGCGATTTCAACGCGTTTGTCATTGGGTAGATCTACTCCGGCAATACGTGCCATCCATTTACACCTCCATTTATACTGTTAGCTATATTTCGAAACGCCAAAGGAAAAGTCCGATTAGATACAATCAGAGCAGCCGCTCCCGGCGTTATTCTCAAAAGAGTAACGTTTATCCCTGTTTCTGTTTGTGCTTAGGATCTTCACAAATGACCATGACACGGCCTTTTCTGCGGATCACCTTACATTTTTCACACATTGGTTTGACAGATGGTCTCACCTTCATGTTCTCGTCCTCCTCTTATGCTCATGCGCATGCTTGCTACAAGAAATTGGGCGCATGCTAAAATATTGTACCAGATTGAGCGATAAAATCAAGTGATTTTATCATTTGTTGAGAAATAATCGTTAAAACAACCTGTTGACTATTTTGCGCGCCAGGTAATTCGTCCCCGCGTCAGATCATATGGCGATAATTCGAGGGTTACCCGATCGCCCGTCAGAATTTTAATATAGTGCTGGCGGAGTTTCCCTGAAATATGTGCCATAATCTCGTGTCCATTTTCGAGACGCACTTTGAACACAGCGTTAGGCAGCGTGTCAACGACGATTCCTTCAACTTCAATTATGTCTTCTTTTGACATCTGACATCCTCCCGATAATCGATTTCCAATGGTCTGTTGTATTGAGCCAGAACGCGGCGGATCAACGCATTCTTCTGCCCCGAATCATTAAGTGTTGCCAGATCCTGTAATACATCACAGTGCTGTGACAGATCCAGTAGTCGCACGTGCCGCATGTTCTTGATCTTCAGATTATCAACAGTCCGATACCGACCATCTGTCAGCCAGACACGTTCATCTTCAGTCCGTACAACCAGATAAAGGCGGTGCTTGTCATGGCCGGCTTTTGAGCTGACGATCATTCCCGGACCAATCAGACTGTCTTTTAGTCTGACCATGCTTCTTCTTCCCCAGGCTCCAGCGTCAGAATACGCGGTCCGATGTCTGTTACAACCAGTGTGTTTTCGTAATGTGCTGATGCTTGTCCGTCTGCTGTCACGATCGTCCAGCCGTCCTGCTTCATTCGTACACGACGTGTGCCAAGGTTGATCATCGGCTCCATCGCGATAACAAGTCCAGGCTCCAGCCTCATACCGTGTCCGGCCCGACCATAGTTCGGCAGATCTGGTTCCTCGTGCAGATTCTGACCAATTCCGTGTCCTGTCAGTTCCCGCACAACTCCGTAGCCATGATCTTCAGCATGTTTTTGCACAGCAGCCGACAGATCACCGGTACGCTTTCCGGGAATTGCCTGTTGGCATGCAATCCAGAAACAGGCTCTGGTAACAGCGATCAAATCCTCGAGTTCGCGGCTGATCGTTCCCACAGCGAACGTCCGGGCGGCGTCAGCGTGATATCCGTTCAGATAAACACCGACATCAACTGAAACGAGACTTCCCTCCCGGAGAATTCTGGTCTTATCCGGGATCCCATGAACAATCTCGTCATCAACAGATGTGCAGATCGCCGCCGGAAACGGCGGGTCTCCATAACCCAGGAAAGAAGGGGTTCCGCCGGCTTCTTCAATCATTTGCCGGGCGATCTGATCTAAGTCATCTGTACTGATACCCGGTTTCACCTGCTGACCGATCGCTGCTAGTATGGCTCCGACGATACGGCCGGAAGCAGCGATTTTCTCTATTTCAACCGCTGACTTCAGATTAACCATGATCTGCTTCCGCCTGTGGGCGTATTTGTTCCAGATACTCGTAGACCGCCTGCGCTGTATCCTGAATAGACTTTTCGTTATCAAAATCAATCAGGAGATTCTGATCACGATAGTAGCCGACTAAAGGTTCCGTTGCCTGGTGATAGGCTTCCAGACGATGGAGAATCGTTGCTGTCTGGTCATCTTTTCTCTGAATAACAGGATGTCCGCAAGCATCGCATACGCCCTCTATTTGCGGCTTGAGTGATACAACATTATACGTTCGGCCGCATTTGGAGCATACGCGCCGGTTTGACAGGCGCTCAACAATGACAGATTCCCGTACAACCAGGTTGATCACTGCTGTCAGCGGCTTGTTCTGAACGACAGGCATCTCACTCAAAGCTTCAGCCTGCGGCAACGTCCGTGGAAAGCCATCCAGAAGATAACCGTTTAAACAGTCGGATTGTGACAGGCGATCTTCAACCAGAGCGATTGTCAGAGTGTCGGGTACCAGTTCACCCTGGCTGATAATCGCTTCAACTTCCAGCCCCAGCCTTGTTTTCTCGCGGACCGCCCGACGAAAAATATCGCCGGTCGATATGTGTGGTATTTGATACCGCTGCTCCAGGTCAGAAGCCAGCGTTCCCTTACCTGAACCTGGCGGGCCCAGTAGAATGAGCTGCATGAAAACCTCCTAAACAAGAATAAGGGTATTTCACCAAAGGCAAAATACCCAATATCCAGAAACCAAATGGATTAATCAAGAAAGCCTTTGTAATGGCGCATCACCATCTGTGATTCGATCTGGTTAACCAGATCAAGCGCAACACCGACGAGAATGATGACTGCAGTACCGCCGAACCAAATGCCGCTCATGTTGGTGACTGCACTCAACAGCGTTGGCATCAGAACAACAAGTACCAGGAACAGTGCATCAAACCAGGACAGTCTTCTAGACGTCTTTTGGATAAACTCCGATGTCGGACGCCCTGGTCGAATGCCGGGTATGAAGCCGCCATTTTTCTGTAAATTGTTGGCGATTTCGATCGGATTGAACTGAACCATCGAATAGAAGAAGGTAAAGCCGATGATCAGCAACGCGTAGAATACGTAGTAAAGCGGATTTCCCGCAAAATCCATAAACCACTGCGCGACCGGTCCGGGTGCTTCTCCTGCCTGTGTAAAGAGTGAAACCAGTGTGGATGGAAGCATAACAATCGAGCTGGCAAAAATAACGGGTATGACGCCGGCCTGATTAACTTTGATGGGCAGATAGGTGCTTTGTCCGCCGTACATCTTACGTCCGACAACTTTCTTGGCATACTGTACCGGAATTCTTCTCTCAGCCATATGGACAAACACGACAAGCGCAATGACCAGCACGAAGAGGAGCGCGACGCCGATTGTCGCCAGAATTGAGAAGATTACATTACGTGTGATCGTCCAAGCCTGGAAGTACTGGAACAATGTCATGACACCAGCCGGAGCACGGGTCACAATACCAGCGAAAATAATCAGAGAAATCCCGTTGCCGATACCCGATTCATTGATCTGCTCACCAATCCACATGATGAAGGCTGTACCGGCTGTGAAACTGAGAATGACCAGCATCGCATTCAGTGCGAACGGCAGGGTCGGGGCAGCAGCGAGTCGTGTCGTATACCAATACCCGGCTGCCTGCATCAGTGCAAGTCCGACTGTCAGGTAACGGACGTACTTCTGTATTTTTTTACGCCCTTCGTCTCCTTCTTTTTGCAGACGCTCAAGCGCAGGAATCGCGACAGTCAGTAACTGCATGATGATCGAGGCATTGATGTATGGGATGATACCAAGTGAAAATATGGATACCTGCTTAAATGCACCACCTGAGATGATGTCCAGGTAACTGCCCAGTTGGCCAAAACGATCCAGCAGAGCTGTGAAAGCAGCGGCATCAATACCCGGAACCGGTACTTTAATACCAATCCGATAGATGATCAGCATCACGATTGTGAAAATCATCTTTTTCCGCAAATCCGGGATCTTGAAGGCATTTCTGAGGGTTTCGAACATACTGGACATGCTTATACCTCCTCGGCCATTCCTCCAGCCTTCTCGATTTTCTCTTTCGCAGAAGCCGTGAAGGCATTGGCGCGCACTGTCAGCTTACGGGTCAACGTGCCATCGCCCAGAATTTTAATTCCGTCATTGACTTTTGGCAGTTTAATCAGACCGGATGCTTTCAGTGATTCAGCATCAACAGTTGTTCCATCTGCAAATCGCTCCAGATCACCAACATTTATGGCAATATACTGCAGCGCAAAACGCTTGTTGTTAAATCCACGCTTGGGCAGACGCCGATAGAGGGGCATCTGACCGCCTTCAAATCCAGGGCGAACACCGCCGCCTGCACGCGAATTCTGTCCTTTGTGCCCACGTCCGGCAGTTTTTCCATTTCCAGATCCGGGACCGCGACCTTTTCGGTAAGCCGTGAGCCGGGCTCCCGGAGATGCGGTCAGTTCATTAATTTTCATGGATGGTCGCCCTCCTTAAACTTCTTCGCAACGAACCAGATGAGCAACATGTCTCACCATACCCAGTATGGACCGGGTCGCTTCGTGTTCAACAGTCTGGCCGATCTTTTGAAGACCAAGCGCTTTGACCGTTGCTATATGTTTCTTGTTGGCACTGTTTGTACTCTTAATCAGAGTAATTTTTACTTTTGTCATATCAGCTTCCCCCGTTACAGAATTTCTTCGACGGTTTTCCCGCGAAGTCTGGCAACCTGCTCAGGAGATTTCAGGGCTTTCAAGCCTTCAATCGTTGCGTTGACCATGTTATTCGGATTATTCGAGCCAAGGGACTTGGTTCTGATATCACGAATGCCAGCCAGCTCCAGAACAGCACGGACGGGACCGCCCGCGATAACGCCAGTACCGGCTCCGGCAGGCTTTAGCAGTACTCTTCCGGCACCAAACACTCCGACTATTTCATGAGGAATGGTTGAGTTGCTGATCGGTACTTCAATCAAATTTTTCCTGGCGTCCTCGATGCCTTTGCGAATGGCGTCCGGTATCTCGGCAGCTTTGCCAAGTCCTTTTCCGACGCGGCCATTTTCATCACCGACAATAACCAGAGCGGCAAAACGGAAATTACGTCCGCCTTTAACCGTCTTAGCGACACGCCCGATATGAATGACCTTCTCTTTAAGCTCGAGTGCGTTTGTTTCAATGCGCATGACAGATCCTCCCTGCTTAGAATTTCAGTCCGGCTTCACGGGCTGCTTCGGCTAATGCCGCTACTCGGCCATGGTAGATATAACCACCGCGGTCAAAAACCACTGTCGTGATACCTTGATCCAAAGCCCTGGCGGCCAGCAGTTTGCCAACTGCCGCTGCGCCTTGTTTGTTGCCGCTGGAAATATTTTCTTCCTGAATTGCCTTGTCCTGTGTTGATGCGCTGACCAGTGTTTTACCGGCTGTATCATCGATCAACTGTGCATACATGTGGCTCAGACTGCGAAAAACGCATAGTCTGGGGCGCTCAGCAGTACCGCTGATTTTGCTGCGGACCCGGGCGTGTTTTCTTTTACGAATCTCATTACGGCTGATTTTCTGACTCATTTTATTTCACCCTTTCATTACTATGCGCCCTTGGCACCAGTTTTTCCTTCCTTCAGCTTCAGATGCTCAAAGTCATACTTGATGCCTTTGCCATGGTAAGGATCCGGTACACGAAGCGATCGGATTTTTGCCGCGGTCTCACCGACAAGTTGTTTGTCGGCGCCCTTGACAACGATTCGATTGGGTGCAGGTACATCGATTGTGATACCTTTTGGCTCTTCAACTTCGATGATGTGTGAGTAACCGAGATTAAAGACAACTTTAGTCCCTTGTTTGGTCGCCTTAAAACCAACGCCGTTGATTTCGAGGTTCTTGCTGAAACCATTTGAAACACCAACCACCATGTTGTTGATCAGTGACCGTGTCAGTCCATGAAGCGCCTTGTGCTTATTGCTGTCGTCAGGACGCTTAACAATAACTTCACCGGCTTCAACTGTCACGGTCATGTCCGGGTGGACTACCTGGACCAGTGTTTCAGCGCCCTTGGTAACCGTAACGGTTGATTCTTCAACGTTCACCGAAACACCTTCGGGAATTTTGATCGGCATTTTTCCAATTCTGGACATCTTCCATTCCTCCTGCTCTTAAGATTGCAGGCAGCATAATTCTCAGCTGCCTTTTTCAGAGTATTGTTCTTACCAGACGTAGGCCATGACTTCGCCGCCTACACCTGCTTCACGTGCCTTTTTATCAGTCATGATTCCCTTTGATGTTGAGATGACCGCTATACCGAGTCCGCCAAGGACCTTTGGCAGTTCATCCTTCGAAGCGTGAACACGCAGTCCAGGTTTCGAAATGCGCTTAATACCTGAAATGACAGGTTTCTTTGCTGCATATTTCAAGGTAATGCGAATCATGCCTTGTTTATCATCCGCAATGGATTCGATGCGGTTAATGTAGCCCTCTTCAAGTAAAATCTGGGCAATCGCCAATTTAACTTTCGAAGCCGGGATCTCACAGTGCGTATGTCCGGATGTACCGGCATTGCGGATTCTGGTGAGCATATCAGCTATGGAATCTGTAATCTGCATAGGATTTCCTCCTTCCTGAAGCCGGTCTTACCAGCTGGCCTTACGTACGCCCGGGATCTGGCCTTTATAAGCCAGGTCTCTGAAACAGAGACGGCAGACACCGTATTTACGCAGGTAGGCATGGGGCCGGCCACAGAGTTTGCAGCGGTTATAGACGCGCGTCGAAAACTTCTGTTTGGCTTGCTGTTTTAATATTAACGATTTCTTTGCCATGTTCCGTACCTCCGCTTACTTTCTGAACGGCATACCGAGCAGTTTCAGAAGTTCTCTGGCTTCCTCATCGGTTTCTGCCGTTGTAACGATAATGATATCCATCCCGCGAATTTTGTCGATGCTGTCGTAATCGATTTCCGGGAAAATCAGCTGTTCTTTAGCGCCCATCGCATAATTGCCATGGCCATCAAAAGAATTCGGATTCACACCTCTGAAATCGCGCACACGCGGCAGTGCGATGCTGATCAGCTTATCGAGAAACTCGTACATTTTTTCACCGCGCAAGGTAACCTTGCAGCCGATGCTCATGCCTTCCCGCAGTTTGAAAGCTGATACTGACTTCTTAGCTTTTGTCACAACAGCTTTCTGTCCGGCAATGGTTGACATGTCACGTACAGCGTTGTCGATGGCTTTGGCATTTTCTTTTGCTTCACCAACACCCATGTTCAAAACGATTTTCTCCAGGCGAGGGATCTGCATCACAGATTTATAGTTGAACGCTTTCTGCAGAGCAGGAGCAGCTTCTTCTCTGTACTTGTCTCTGAGTCTTGACATTATTCTGCCTCCTTCACTGCGGTCAGGTCTTGATCTGGCGAACTGTATCGATCATTTCGCCGCAAGCTTTGCAATACCTGATTTTTTCGCCGTTCTCAAGAATCTTCCGGCCGGTCTTACTCGGCTTCTTACATTTGCTGCAAACCAGCATTACGTTAGAAGCATTGATCGTGCCTTCCTGTGTAATGATACCGCCTGTCTGGTTGCGACCACGCGGTTTCTTATGTTTCGTGACGATATTGACACCTTCAACGATGACGCGGCCTTTGTCGGGATCGACTTCAAGCACTTTGCCCGTCTTACCGGCATCTTTACCTGTCAGCACGAAAACCTTATCGTTCTTTTTGACATGTATTTTTGACATCGAGCCTGTCCCTCCTTACAGAACTTCTGGAGCCAAAGACAGGATTTTCATATAGTCCTTGTCTCTGAGTTCTCTGGCGATGGGCCCAAAAATTCGGGTTCCACGCGGATTTTTATCGTCTCTGATAATGACAGCTGCATTTTCGTCAAATTTGATGTATGAACCATCCGGACGCCGAACACCTTTTTTCGTGCGCACAATAACAGCCCGGACAACTTCACCTTTTTTGACAACACCACCGGGTGTTGCTTCTTTGACAGAGCAGACGATCACATCACCAATATTGGCAGATTTACGCCACGATCCGCCCAGTACCTTGATGCACATGAGTTTTTTGGCACCGGTATTGTCAGCAGATTTTAATATGGTCTGTACCTGGATCATACGGATCTCCTTCCTCGATCAATGCGTTATTTCGCTTTTTCAATGATTTCGACAAGACGCCAGCGTTTGTCTTTGCTCAGGGGTCGAGTTTCCATCACGCGAACCTTGTCACCGATCTTGCAACTGTTGTCTTCATCATGTGCTTTCAGTTTGTAGGTCCGTTTCATGATTTTCTTATACAAAGGATGCCGAACATGCTCTGTAACAGCAACGACTATGGTCTTGTCCATCTTGTCACTGCTGACCAGTCCCACGCGGGTTTTTCTCATATTCCGATCACTCACAGCATTTTCCCCCTTCATTCTTTGATACCCTTCAGCTCACGTTCGCGGAGAATCGTCTTGACTCGTGCGATATCTCTTTTAACGCTCTGAAGCTTCAGGGGATTTTCCAGCTGATTGATGGCGTGCTGAAACCTGAGTTTAAACAGTTCTTCCTTCAATTCAGCTAATTCCTGATTCAACTCAGCAATTGATTTTTCGCGAAGATCACTCGGCTTCATGAACGTCACCTTCTTTCTCTCGTGTGACAAACTTGGTCTTGCAGGGTAATTTATGCGATGCAAGCCGCATTGCCTCACGGGCATCTGCTTCTGAGACC